>OGOZ01000031.1_pt1 | contig 91389 bp, 103 predicted proteins | sample 1552801 | NCBI WGS metagenome assembly OGOZ01 (sample SAMEA2580196, study PRJEB22360) | human gut metagenome | biome: human gut; feature: human-associated habitat; material: faeces | place: Denmark | collected 2008/2010 | reverse complement strand
GCTTGTTGTGTTAAATGTTAATCAGGTAGAAGAAGTTGCTGCACAGGTAGACTTTGTATTTAGTGCAGTTGACATGTCAAAGGATGAGATCCGTGCAATTGAGGAAGCTTATGCAAAGGCAGAGGTTCCGGTTGTATCTAATAACAGCGCACATCGTTGGACACCAGATGTTCCGATGATGGTTCCGGAGTTAAATCCAGAGCATGCAGAAATCATTCCTTATCAGAGAAAGCGTCTTGGCACCAAGAGAGGATTTATCGCAGTAAAGCCAAACTGCTCAATCCAGAGCTATACACCGGCACTTCACGCACTGCGCGAGTTTGAGCCAACACTTGTTGTTGCAACTACATATCAGGCAATTTCCGGAGCAGGAAAGACCTTTAAGGACTGGCCGGAAATGGTAGGAAACATCATTCCTTACATTGGTGGAGAAGAAGAAAAGAGCGAAAAGGAACCCCTTCGTATCTGGGGTGAAATCAAGGACGGCGTGATTGTACCTGCTACAAGCCCCGTCATTACCTGCCAGTGTATTCGTGTGCCGGTATTAAATGGACATACCGCTGCTGTCTTTGTGAAGTTCCGCAAGAAACCGACCAAAGAGCAGTTAATTGAAAAGCTGGTTACCTTCAAGGGCGTTCCTCAGGAGTTAGAGCTTCCGAGTGCACCGAAGCAGTTTATCCAGTATCTGGAGGAGGACAACCGTCCGCAGATCCAGCTTGATGTAAATTACGAAAACGGAATGGGAATCAGTGTCGGACGTATCCGCGAGGATTCCGTATATGACTGGAAGTTTGTGGGACTTTCCCACAATACCGTCCGCGGTGCAGCGGGTGGTGCGGTTCTTTGTGCGGAACTGTTAAAGGCACAGGGGTATATCACAAAGAAGTAAAACAGCAGCTGTTTCTTTATGAACAGCGACAGGAAGACTTAAGAATTGGGGAAGAGAAGGTTTAAATCTTATGGATGAGTTACGTTATCAGGTAGACCTGTTAAGCGCAATGAATCAGAAAATGGAAAATGATGAACGAATGTATAGGTTGTTGTGTGCAACATCTACCAGTGCATTTATTTACGTAAACTTATTGGATGGTTATGTGCGGACTTTGGGAAACTGGGAGAGATTTTTTCCAGAGTTGCAGATTCGTGATGTGAATGATTTTTCAAAGCTGTACCCGCGAATGGAAGAACAATATGTTCTTCCGTTCCGGAAACTTCTCAGGCTGGAAGATTCCAAGGAAACCTCGGGAAGTGATATTCTTAAATTGACGGATGGCAAGACCTGGGTGGAATGTGAAGTAAATATTATTTATGATTACGCACAGCTTCCTACGGATAAAATCATCCGGTTCAAAAATATTTCCAAATTAAAAAAACAAAATGATGAACTGACCTATATGGCTTATTATGATGTGATGACCGGATTGTACAGCCGTAATTATTTTGTGCGTCTCTTGGCAGATTTTGTGAGACGGGCAGAAGAAGAAAATACGGTTGTATCCGTCATGTTTATTGATGTGGATGATTTCAGCAGAATTAATGATGGATTCGGACTTGCTGTCGGTGATGAAGTGGTTCAGCAGTTTGGACAGTTTTTGCAGGAGTTTTCTTCCGAGCATGTGCTGGTATCCCATTTTAATGCAGATCTGTACTGTATAGGAATCTATGAGCCTATGGGAAAATACAGTGTTGACAGCATTTATCAGGCAGTGCGGGAGCGGACGAAACAGCCGTTCCGCTTAAGCAACGGTCAGGATGTGGATATTTCCGTCAGTGTTGGTGTGGCAGAGTTCCCGGAAGCAGCCCAGAATACCTTAGAGCTCATTAACTGTGCGGAAATCGTTATGTTCAAGGCAAAGAAGCGGGGGAAGGATTCCCTGCAGTATTTTGATGCTTCCATATTGAAGGATTTCCTCCATAATGTTGCTATTGAAACGAAATTGAAGGAAGCCGTATTTGCCCAGAACTTTACCATGAATTTCCAGCCGCAGTATTTTACGGAGAACGGAAAGCTTCGTGGCATGGAGGCGCTGATCCGCTGGCGTGACAACGATGGACGCATGATCAGTCCTGCCGTGTTTATTCCGATTGCCGAAAAGAACGGAACCATCGTTCCGATCGGGGCATGGGTCGTGGATGAGAGCATCAGGATCTTTTCCCAGTGGAAAATGGATTATCGCACACCGATGATCTTATCGTTAAATATTTCAGCCATTCAGTATAACCGTGATGATTTTGTGGACATGATTCTGAAGTGTCTGAAAAAGTATGACCTGGATCCGAACTTCTTAGAGCTGGAAATTACCGAAAGTGTATTCATTGAGAATTTCCATGATGTGACCGAGAAGCTTCGTTTACTGCGGGAATACGGGATCAAAGTATCTTTGGATGATTTTGGAACGGGATATTCTTCCCTTTCTTATCTGAAAAAGCTTCCTATTGATACCCTGAAAATAGATAAAAGCTTTATTGATACCATAACCATCGATGAAAATGCAAGAGTGATTGCCGATTCTATCATTTACATGGCAAAGAGACTTGGCTATGAAACCATTGCGGAAGGAGTGGAAGATCAGGATCAGTTCAATTATCTGAAAAAGATCGGCTGCGACTGCATTCAGGGCTTTTTGCTTGGAAAGCCGTCCACTTCCGAAGAGATCGAACGATTACTGCTTCGTATCGAGGAGAGTGAGAGGTGAAAAGATGTTTTTAGGTCGTACATCAGAACTGAACTATCTGAACACATTTTATGACAGTGAAGGAAGCCAGCTTCTTGTCGTGTATGGACAAAGGAATATCGGAAAAACCAGTCTTTTAAAAGAATTTGTAAAAGATAAACCTTATCATTATTATTGTGCAAGATCTGCATCAGAGCGTGAACAGACATATGAGTGGGGAAAAGAGCTGCGGAATCTGACCGGGAATCTGCCGGAATATCCTTCGTATGCTGAAATCTTTCAGAAGATTTCAGAGAACGGATCCGGTAAGATGGTCATGATCGTGGATGAATTCCAGCATGCGGTGAAGTCCGGAAGCGCTTTTATGAAAGATCTTGTTTCTTTTGTACGGGAAAGTAAAAAGCATTGTGAGGTTCTGGTTGTGCTGTCAAGCTCTGCAACCGGCTGGGTAGAAAACAGCATGGTAACCAGAATCGGAGAAGCAGCATATGCCCTTTCCGGATTTTTAAAGATCAAGGAGCTTCCGTTTGAAGAGATGCGGCATTTTTTTCCGAAATTTTCGGCAGAACAATGTGTGGAAGCGTATGCCATTCTGGGAGGATTCCCTGGACTCTGGTCACAGTTTGACGATTCCTTAAGCATGAAAGAGAACATCTGTCGGTTTGTTTTAGATCCTCATACCTATCTGCAGGAGGAGGGGCTGCGTACCGTGGCGGAAGAACTGCGGGAGACGGCCGTTTATCATACGATTCTTTCATCGATTGCATCCGGCAGGCATAAGCTGAACGACCTTTACCGGCACACCGGATTTTCCAGGGCGAAGATCAGTGTTTATCTGAAAAACCTCATGGAGCTTGAACTGGTGGAGAAGGTCTTTTCCTATGATACGGAAGGGAAGGCGAATACCCAGAAGGGAATTTACCGGATAAGTAACCATTTTGTTCATTTTTACTTCCGGTTTCTGTATCCGAACCGCAGTGCACTTGCCTTGAAGAGCACGGATGCGTTTTATGAAGAGCATATCCAGCTTTTCTTTAAGAATTTTACGGCTCCGTATTTTAAAGAGGTCTGCAGGCAGCGGATTGAAAAGTGGGAGCGGGAAGAAAAGCTTCCGATCGAGATTGACCGTATCGGAGAATGGGTTGGAAAGTCCGGAAATATTGATGTGATTGCACAGGACGAGACAGGAAAGACGCTTGCGGCATCCTGCAACTGGGAAAAGTCCGTGATGCAGTATGAGGATTACGAGAAACTGCTTTCAAACATTGGAAAGGCGAAGCTCAAGGCAGATACGATCTACCTGTTTTCCATTCAGCGGTTTGATGAAAAGCTGAGCCTGGAAGCAAAAATGAAAAAGAATCTGAAATTGATTAGTCTGGAAGACATGTAATGGGAAAGAATTTATTTATTGCAGAAAAACCGAGTGTTGCCCGTGAATTTGCAAAAGCTCTGCAGATTACCGGGAGCAACCGGGACGGATATATTGAGTCAAACGATGCTATCGTAACATGGTGTGTGGGGCATCTGGTGACCATGAGTTATCCGGAAGTTTATGATGAAAAATATAAGCGATGGTCGTTAAATACGATTCCATTTATACCAACGGAATTTAAGTATGAGGTCATTGACAGTGTGAAGAAGCAGTTCCAGATCGTAAGCGGACTGCTGAACCGCGAAGATGTGGAAACGATCTATGTCTGTACCGACTCCGGACGGGAAGGAGAATACATCTACCGTCTGGTCGAACGGCAGGCGAATGTCCATGACAAGACAAGAAGAAGAGTCTGGATCGATTCCCAGACCGAGGAAGAAATCCTGCGCGGAATCCGCGAAGCCAAGGATCTTTCCGAATACGATAATCTGTGTGCGGCGGCTTACTTACGCGCCAAAGAAGATTATCTCATGGGAATTAACTTTTCAAGAGTCCTCACACTGAAATATGGCAAAGCGGTCAAGGATTATCTGAAGCTTGACCGGGCGGTCGTGAGCGTCGGCCGTGTGATGACCTGCGTGCTTGGCATGGTGGTGAACCGGGAACGCGAAATCCGCGACTTCGTGAAAACGCCGTTTTACCGCGTGGTCGCATCCGTTCTTCTGGGAGAGCGCGGCATTGACTGCGAGTGGCGTGCCGTAGAGGGAACGCCGTACTTTGCTTCGCCTCGTTTATATAAGGAAAACGGCTTCAAGGAACGGGAGCCTGCCGAGAACCTGATCCGGTATCTATTGGAGGAGCCACGGAAGGCCATCGTTCATTCCATAGAGAAGAAAAAGGAAAACAAGAACGCGCCGCTTCTGTATAATCTGGCAGAGCTGCAAAACGACTGCTCCAAGTATTTTAAGATTAGTCCGGATGAAACGCTGCGGATTGCACAGGAGCTTTATGAAAAGAAGATGACGACCTACCCCAGAACGGATGCGAGAGTATTATCGACTGCCGTTTCAAAGGAAATCTATAAGAATATCAAGGGCCTGACGAATTTCCAGATGGTAAGCGCCCTGGCTTCCCAGGTGCTTCAGGAAGGAACTTATAAGGGAATTGCAAAGACAAGATACGTGAATGACAAGCAGATCACCGATCACTATGCGATCATTCCGACAGGACAGGGATTAAACAATTATAATCAGCTAAGTCCGACGGCACAGAAGGTTTATGAGATTGTGGTCCGCAGATTCTTAAGTATTTTTTATCCCCCTGCGGTATACCGCAAGGTGGCACTGTGTGTAGCGATCCGGGAAGAAAAGCTGTTTGCCAATTTCAAGGTTTTGGAATCCCCCGGATACCTTACCGTTACAGAATTTTCTTTCCGTAAGAAAAAGGAAAACGGTAAGGATACGACAGGAGATGCAGACGGTGAGGACAGCGCCAATGCGGACAATGGAGAAGAACAGAGCCTTGATGTGGGACTGATGGAGGTTTTGAACCATCTGAAAAAGGGCATGGAGCTTCCGGTAAAGGATGCGCAGATCAAAGAGGGTGAAACCTCACCGCCGAAGCGTTACAATTCCGGAACCATCATTCTGGCGATGGAAAATGCAGGACAGTTGATCGAAGATGAAGAACTCCGTGCGCAGATCAAGGGAAGCGGAATCGGGACTTCCGCTACACGGGCGGAAATCCTCAAAAAACTGGTCAACATCAAATACCTTGCCTTAAATAAGAAAACACAGATCATTACCCCGACCTTAATGGGAGAGATGATTTATGAAGTGGTAAACCAGTCGATCCGTCCGCTTCTGGATCCCAAACTTACCGCAAGCTGGGAGAAGGGACTGACACTGGTTGCCGATGGCAATATTACGGAACAGGAATATATGGATAAGCTCGATGACTTCGTAAGAAGACGGACGAATATCGTGAAACAGATGAATAATCAGGCTTCTTTAAACAGACAGTTTCAGGAAGCCGCTAAAAATTATCGAACCGGAGGGAAATAATATGGAACAATTTACAATCAAGGAACTCTATACCTTAGAAGAAACGATCGCTGCCGACCTGTTTGAGGGCGCGGTTTATCCGTGGGAGTTACTGCCGAAGATCAGCGCTTTCATCGTGGAGCTTGGAGAAAAGCTTCCGAAGGACCGATATACCGAAGTGAAGGAGCATGTCTGGGTAGCCAACAATGCCACGGTTGCACCGAGTGCCTTTATCAACGGCCCGGCAATCATTGATGAGGAAGCAGAGGTCCGCCACTGTGCCTTTATCCGTGGAAACGCCATCGTCGGAAAGGGTGCTGTAGTCGGGAATTCAACCGAGCTTAAAAATGTCATTCTCTTTAATAAGGTACAGGTACCGCATTACAATTATGTTGGTGACAGCATTTTAGGCTTCAAGGCGCATATGGGTGCCGGTTCCATTACTTCCAATGTAAAGAGCGATAAGACATTGGTTGTCGTGAAAAACGGCGACGAAAAGATCGAAACCGGATTAAAGAAGTTTGGTGCCATGCTCGGCGATCACGTGGAAGTCGGCTGTAATTCCGTACTGAATCCGGGAACCGTCATCGGGCCGAATTCCAACATTTATCCGACCAGCTGTGTGCGCGGCTGCATTCCTGCCGGAAGTATCTACAAAAAGCAGGGAGAAATTGCGAAAAAGTACTAGATTTTTTTGGCATTCTATGCGAAAATATATAGCGGATTATTAAATATCTTTACATATTGAAAGGAGTTTTCACATGATTTATTCAAAAGAAGTTGAAGAAATGTGTACTGTTGCTCAGGGTGTTAACCATGGGTGTGCGCCCATCCCTGAAGAAGCAAAATGGGTTAAAGCCAAAGAAGTTAAAGACATATCCGGTCTTACACATGGTGTAGGCTGGTGTGCTCCTCAGCAGGGTGCCTGCAAGCTGACCTTAAATGTTAAGGAAGGCATCATTCAGGAAGCTCTCGTTGAGACCATCGGATGCTCCGGTATGACTCATTCCGCAGCTATGGCTGCAGAAATTCTTCCCGGCAGAACCATTCTTGAAGCATTAAATACAGACCTTGTATGTGATGCTATCAACACTGCTATGAGAGAATTATTCTTACAGATCGCTTACGGCAGAACCCAGAGTGCATTCTCTGAAGATGGTCTTCCGATCGGAGCCGGTCTTGAAGATTTAGGTAAGGGCTTAAGAAGCCAGGTTGGTACAATGTACGGAACCTTAAAGAAAGGACCTCGTTATTTGGAAATGGCAGAAGGATATGTAACCGGTATCGCACTGGATGCAGATAACCAGATCATTGGTTACAAGTTCGTAAGCCTTGGCAAGATGACCGACTTCATCAAGAAGGGTGATGACCCGACAACAGCTTATGAGAAAGCAAGCGGACAGTACGGACGTGTTGCAGACGCTGTTAAGATTATTGACCCCAGAACAGATGAAGAAGTGAAATAAGTAAAGAGGAGGATATTAGAATGGCTTTATTTGAATCATATGAAAGACGAATTGACAAAATCAATTCCGTATTAAATAGCTATGGAATCGCTTCTCTTGAAGAAGCAGAAAAGATTACAAAAGACGCAGGTCTTGATGTATATGCAATGGTTAAAGGCATTCAGCCGATTTGTTTTGAAAATGCATGCTGGGCTTACATTACCGGTGCAGCAATCGCAATCAAGAAGGGATGTAAGAAGGCTTCCGAAGCTGCAGCAGCAATCGGTGAAGGTCTTCAGGCATTCTGTATTCCGGGATCTGTTGCAGATACCCGTAAGGTAGGTTTAGGACATGGTAACTTAGGTAAGATGCTTCTGGAAGAAGATACCGAATGTTTCGCATTCCTTGCAGGACATGAATCCTTCGCAGCAGCAGAAGGTGCCATCGGTATTGCAGAGAAGGCTAACAAGGTTCGTCAGAAACCGTTACGTGTTATCTTAAATGGTCTTGGAAAAGACGCAGCACAGATCATCGCAAGAATTAACGGATTTACTTTCGTTGAGACTGAATATGATCCTTACACCAACACCGTTAAGGAAGTATTCCGTAAGTCTTATTCCGAAGGACTTCGTGCTAAGGTTAACTGCTATGGTGCAAACGATGTTTGCGAAGGTGTAGCAATCATGCACAAGGAAGGTGTTGACGTTTCCATTACCGGCAACTCCACCAACCCGACCAGATTCCAGCATCCTGTAGCAGGTACATACAAGAAGGAATGTATCGAACAGGGTAAGAAATACTTCTCCGTAGCATCCGGCGGTGGTACAGGCCGTACCCTTCATCCGGATAACATGGCTGCAGGTCCTGCTTCCTACGGTATGACCGATACCATGGGACGTATGCATTCCGATGCACAGTTCGCAGGTTCTTCTTCCGTTCCGGCTCACGTAGAAATGATGGGTCTGATTGGTGCAGGTAACAACCCGATGGTTGGTATGACCGTAGCAGTAGCTGTTTCCATCGAGGAAGCTGCCAAGGCTGGTAAGTTCTAAGAAATTTACAAATAGTTAACCAAATGTAATCATATAGAGATATAAGAAAGTGTCGTATTTGATAATACGGCACTTTCTTAATTTTGGAAATTCCTGATTTATAAATGAATATGAGGAAGCTTAGATCCTAGATTGTTTTCGTAACTTACCAGGAGAAATTCCCGTTTTTTTTTGGAATTGTTTGCAAAAATGCTCTACATTATTATATCCACATTGCATAGCTATTGTTGTAATATTTTCTGTGGTGTAAAGTAAAAGGTCTTTTGCTTTAAGAATTCGAAAAGATATAACATCATCCATGCATGATATATGAAACTTTTGCTTATATAAGAGTTGTAAATATCCATTACTTATATTAAGTGTTTGTGCCATAGAAGTTATGTCCCAAGGAAGTTCTGGTCTTAAAGAAATCTGCCTCCGAAGTGATAATAGTGAATTATCATAATTTGAAATAGTATGACATTGGATATCACTATTTAACTTATCAAATAAAATATGAAGAAGTTGAGATATGGTCATTTTCTTCATATTTTCATTCATATTTTGATGTTCTAAAAGTGCATCTCTGTTTTCAGTTAATGTTCCGGCATTTTGATAAAAACGAGAGGATGCCGTTAACTGAGAAGATTCCCAAGTTAGAAGTTTAAACAAACAACGATAATATTCTGGATCCGAAATATGAAATGGACTGGCCTGCAAAGGAAATTTCGTAACAAATGATTCATTGGAAATAAAACGTAACCAATGATTTTCATAGATACCTTTACAAGAAGCATACCATATATCATGTTTGGGAGGATATAGAATAGCTGTATGAGCAGGATATTCCCTGATTTCTGATTGAAGACGTAATAAAACTGGTGTTTTAGTCACAACCAGTAAAAAGGAATCGAAACCATTTGGTATATCATATGTAAAATTTTGAGGGTGAATACCATCATATCCCACATATATAATTTGATTCATAAGAAATATCTCCTATAAAATTATATGAGAATAGTTCATTTTTTTTAAAGTATAGTTCATTGAGAAGCTAAAATCAATAAGTTATACTGATAATCACATTCATACATTTTATGATTAAAATAGTTTTTGAAAGGACATTGAAAATGGTAAAATTTCGATTTGGTATTTTGGGAGCATCAAATATAGCTAATAAATTTTGTAATGCGGTTAACAAAATTGATAATTGTGAAATTAATAGCAGTTGCAAGTAAAAATGAAGAAAGAGCAAGGCAATTTGCCCAAAAAAACAATATAATTCATTATTATGACTCGTATGTTCAGATGTTGGATATCGAACATCCTGATTGTGTTTATATTTCTGTTACTGTAAATGATCATTATCGTTTGACAATGTTATGTATTGAAAGGGGAATTCCGGTATTATGTGAAAAGGCAATGTTTCAAAATTCTCGACAGGCAAAAATAGCTTTGCAGCGTGCAAAGGATCTTGATGTATTTGCAATGGAAGCAATGTGGAGCCGATTTCTGCCAGCAGTCAAAAAAGTAAAGGAATGGATTAAAAATGAGAAAATCGGAACAATAGAACTGGTGCAGACTACGCTTGGATTTATTGCACCAGTTGATTTTGAAAATCGCTATTACAGTTCTCAACTGGGTGGTGGAGTGGCAAGAGATCTTACCGTGTATGCATATGAAATATTAACGTTTCTCCTGGATCAACAGATAAGAAATATGACCGTCTCGGCCAAGTGGAGTGAAAGTGGAGTGGATATTACGAATCATATCACGCTTTCATTTGAAAATACATTAGTGAGTTTAATGACTACTTTTGTTTCTAAAGTGGAAGAGAAAATGATACTTTATGGACGTGAAGGGAAAATTATATTACCATTTCCTCATTTCGCAGAAGAATGTTTTCTGTATAATCGAGAAGGAATATTGATAGATCATTTTAAAGATAGTAAAACAGAAAATGGATTCACTTATGAGATTCGAGAAGTTATGCATTGTATACAGAAGGGAAGTATTGAAAGTCCCATAATCCCTCATAAAGATACCATAGCATGTGCAGAATTATTTGATATAATTGATGCAACAAATGAAAATTCAGTATTGAATATATAAGTCTATAATTAAAGCAGATCTATATTACAGATAACAATAATTAAAAAGAATTCTTATTAAGAAAGGAAAGCAAAGAAATGATCAAATTATGGAGTTATACAAGAGAACCAATTGATAAGGTATATTACGATCCAAGATTGGCTTATAGCATGCATTTATTATTGGAAGAAAATGGTGAAATTTGTATTTTGAATCATAACAGTGGGATATTGTTTGCAAAAGCTACGGAAAATGAAGATGGTTCTTTAAATCCTAAAAGCATTAAATATCCATATATATACGCGAAGGATGATAATTTTGAAATAATGGCGATGCGTACTCTTGCAGACGGAGAACAAGATGAAGAAAGCGAAGGGAAGGTGCTGATTTTTAATACCAGTGACTTTGTTACATATAAGGAACTTGGTTTGTATAATCCGACCAAAGAATATCTGGAATTAATCGCTTTTTGGGACTCTGGAAGATATATAAAAGAAGCAGAGGAAATGAAGAATCTTCCGGAAGGTGCACATTTATGGAATTATATTGAGATTACAGATGATATGGCTCGAAGGCTGAAGAATAAATTTCTTACCCCCTGCCATGTAGCAACTATATTTCCTGAAAAAATTCAAGTAAAAAACAAGGCAGAACTCACTGCGTTAAAAGCTAAAAAGATATTTTCCGACGGTACTGAGACTAGTGTGGCAATAGATTGGAATCTTGATGAATATGATTTTGATTTACAAGAAGAAAAAACAATTGTCGGGACCCTTCATCAGGATAAGTTTCCTTTTCCGGTAGCTAGAAATCATGCAGATCCATGCATCGGCAAATGGAAAGGAAAATATTATTTTATCGCTACCTATGATGGAGACCATGAGCATACCATGTATATAAGAGAAGGGAATTCAATACCGGAATTAGTTAATGCTGAAGAAAATTTGATTTTGGATAGTACTACTTATGAGGGGATTGGCGGACTTTTATGGGCGCCTGAACTTCATATTATCGGAAATAGATTATGTATTCTTCATGCTGCTACTCCGGGACCTTTCTACGAAGAAGAAAGTCGTGTAATGATTTTGAAGGAGGGTGGAAACCCTGTTGTAAAGGAAGACTGGGAAGCACCTAGAAGGATTGTTAAAGCAGATGGAAGCAATATATGTGAGGCTGGAAAAGAGATCACTTTGGATATGACTCACTTTGTATGGGAAGGAGAGGACTATGTTATTTGGTCTCAACGACAGTTTCTTCCTAAAGATTTGGGAGCATGGCTTTATATTGCCAAATTGAACCCTGAGGAACCATGGAAATTGGCTTGTGATCCGGTAATTCTTACAAAACCGGAGTATGGTTGGGAAAATAATCATACCTTTGTTGTGGAAGGACCTTTTGCATTAATTCGAAGTGGAAAATTGTATATTACTTATTCGGCTGCGGCTGTGGATACTTCCTATGTAGTCGGTCTTTTATCTATCGAAAAAGGAAGAGATCTTCTATGTGCGGATCAATGGAAAAAAAGTAATTATCCACTCCTTACGTCCAGAAGTGTTTCAGGAGAATTTGGAACAGGGCATAATGCGTATATAGAGGATGATAATGGAGATGTATGGAATACTTATCATGCACGCCCCGGTATCGATGCACCACGTTGCAGTGGCATCAGACGTGTACATTTTGATATAGATGGTCAACCGGTTTTGGATGTAACAGAGGATTTAGATTTAGCTGAAGATCTGATGCAGGTAAAAACAGAGCTTCATTTGAATTAATGTAGAAATGAAAACGTCTTTTATATTTAATATGTATATTTTCAAAATAACCATATGATACGTAAAAATATTATGATATTATTATCTAACACATACTAAAAATATTATCATTTGGATGGAGACTAATCAGAAAGGTTATTATGAATTTGGAATCGGAAGAAAAAAGAAAATTTGCTGCGTTGGAATGGGATCTGACATGTGCTTATAAAACGATTGAATATGCCATAGATCCATCCACAGCTTTGCATAATCATGATGGTCATGAGATTTTGTTGATTTTATCTGGAAAAGTGAATCTATATACTGAATTTGGCGGAATTGTCCTGCAAAGAGGGGACTTAGTGTGCATTCCTGAACTTGCTTTTCATAGGATGGAATTGCAATCTCTGAACGAATATGATCGGATTTTAATTAATGTAAAAGAGTCTGTAATTGCAAATGCATCCAGTGATACGACTTATCTTGGAACCTGTTTAAAGAAAAATCCATCTAATATATTAAATATGGCTCATTTATCTGAGAAAGAAATAAAAATCATTACATATTATGCCAAAATGCTTCAGGAGGCATTAAAGAAAAAAGATATGGGGATGATCTTGTTGCAGATTCGTTTTTTAAGCTGATTATGGTACAATTAAATAGTCATTTTATTGAAAATGAAGTGATATCACATAAGGAAATTATGCCTAAGCTTGTTATGAGAACGTTCCAATATATTGATGATCATCTGACTGAGGAAATAAATTTATCTACGTTAGAAAAGGAATTACACTATAATGGGACATATATCAGTCGATATTTTAAGAAAATAACGGGAATTACTTTACAACAGTATATTATTGCCAAAAAAATTACTTTATCATGTAAGCTCCTTCAGGAAGGGCAAGCTCCTTGTGATGTATGTTTTATTACTGGCTTCAATAATTATTCAAATTATTCAAGAACTTTTTCTAAGCAAATTGGCAAATCTCCAAAAAAATATCAAATGGACTATCGAAATAAAATAATTTAAAAGTCAGATTACGCAAAAAAAAGGTATGAAATAGAGTGCGTATGTATAGTGAAAATATGATACTGTGTGAGTAACATCAAATATACAAGGAGGACAAAGCTGTGAAAACAGAGAAAATGTTGACAAAGACGAACCCAATTATTAATTCGGATTACCCGGATCCTGATATTATACGAGTGGGAAATGTCTATTACATGGCCAGCACAACTATGCATTTTATGCCTGGCTGCGTTATCTTACGTTCATACGATCTGGTTAATTGGGAAATACTATCACACGCATATGAAACATTGGAGAATACACCAAGATATTATATGGAAGATAATCAAAATATTTATGGTGAAGGAATGTGGGCTCCAACATTCCGTTATCACAAGGGAACATTTTATATTGTGTTCACGGCAAACGATACACATACATCTCATTTATTGACGGCAAATGATCCTGCAGGACCATGGACCCACCGGGTTATTAATGGATGGTATTATGATAGTGGTTTGTTTTTTGATGATGATGACCAGGTTTATATCGTACATGGACAGAAAACCCTTCATTTAACCCAGCTTTGTCCGGATTTATCGGGACCGCTTGAAAACGGGTTGGATAGAATTGTTGCAAAAGACAAGGAAGATGTCAGTCTTGGATATGAAGGCTCTCATATGTATAAAAAAGACGGATACTATTATATTTTTACCTGTCATGCAGAAAAAGGAAAGAAAAAAACAGAAGATTGTTTTGTGTCAGATTCTTTAACCGGGGAGTTTAGGGGCAAATGCATTATTGACGATGATATGGGCTATCACGGACTTGGCGTAGCACAGGGAGGAATGGTTGATACTCCGGATGGTGAATGGTATGCTTTTATGTTTCAGGACAGAGGTGCACTAGGACGATCACCAATGCTGATGCCGTTACATTTCAAAAATAATTATCCTGTAATTGGTGATCAGGGAAAAGTTCCTGCAAAGATATCTGTTCCGGATACTGGATATGTATATGAAGAAATAAATGGAAATGATGATTTTACTTATGTGCCAGATGCTGATGGAAAAGTTAAATTAAAGAAATTTTGGGAGTTTAATCATCAATCTATTGAAAAACTTTGGTCGGTAACAGAAAAACGTGGCTGCCTCAGGATGCATTCTGCCTATATTTCGCCAACACTTTTTCAAGCCAGAAATATATTAACACAACGTACCGTTGGTCCTGCATGTGCAGCAGAGGTAACATTGGGTTTTGACTGCATGAAAATTGGTGATATTGCAGGAATTTGCACCTTTATAGGAAATTATGGATTGATTGGTGTCTACAAAAAAGAAGATGGATTTTATTTGGTTATGATGGGCCGGCCAGCTAAGGATGAAACAATTTTTGGACAGTTTGAATATGAAACGCCTGGAATAGAGTATGAAAGCATACCAATTGATAGTAAACAGATTCAACTTCGGGTCGAGGCAGATTTTACAGACAAAAAGGATGTGGCTGGATTCTATTATAAAAAGAACTTAAATTGGGAAAAGCTTGGTATTGATCAGGCTATGTATTTTAAAATGGATTTATTTACAGGATGTCGTTTTGGCCTGTTTTATTATTCTACCAGGCAGATTGGAGGATATGTTGATTTTTCAAACTTTAAGTTTTTCAAAACGGACATTATGGATTAATATGTAATGAAACTTTTGAGGGTTTGTCAGACGAATTGAGGAGCGGTCATGAAAGGCTGCTCCTTTTTGATTTTTTGGGGGAAATTTATACTGTAAAAATGCACAATTCGATGTTGAAATTAAGAAATGAATTATACAATGTGCTTTATAGAAAAGTCGCATTTCGCAAAGAAAAAGTACAAATTTGTATATGTGTTAAAAAATAAATATGATATACTGTTTTTAACAAATAAACGAGGAGGTTAGGAAAAAGTATTTCAGTTTTATTGGCTACTGCAATGCTTTCAACAGCACTGATCGGATGCGGTAGCAAAACTTCGTCTGTGGATACGGATTCGAATAAGAATTCTTCGGAATCATCCCAGGAAACGAATCAGGAAAGTGAGGAAACAACATCGGGGGCAAGCAAGTACCAGACAACGTATGGATCAAAGATGTTTGACAATGTTACAATTACGGTTGAACTATTTGATAGAAGCAATGCACCGGACAGATCTACAATTACTGATAACAGATGGACAAAATATGTACAAGAAGAGATGCAGAAGGTTGGCATTAATATAGAGTTTGTTCCTGTTCCGAGATGGGATGAAGTAACCAAGATGCAGACTATGATAGCATCACAAACAGCTCCAGATATTACGCTTACTTATTCTTATCCATACGCAGAAGATTACTTAAAACAAGGTGGTGTATGGGATCTTTCAGAATTTGTTGATGGTGAAGATCAGGCCCAGAATTTGAAAGCATATCTGGGGGAGGATGTGCTTGATATTGGAAGAAATTCTGATAATCAGTTATATGGTATTATTGCAAGACGTGCAACCACTGCCAAAAGTAATTTGTTTTTAAGAAAAGACTGGCTGGATGCTTTGGGGTTAGAAATTCCTACAACTCCGGATGAGTATTATAATGTAGTTGAACAGATGGTAAAAAACAATCCGGATGGCAGAAATGATGTTATTGGTGCTGCATTTTGGAATTCAATTATCAGGTTGGCTTGGGCAGGAGGTTACCATTCCTGTTGACGATGATATTTTTTTAGAACATTTAAATAAGAAGCGTTCTACTTCAAGAAAAAAAACTAATGTACATGAGGTGACTCTTTCTACGGAAGGAACTTATGGAACAATCAGGTAATCATAGACAAGGACAAATCAAAATGATATTATGATTTGTCCTTGTTTTGCATTTGAAATTTCTTTAAGAAATAAGAATAGGATGTTTGTACATTGTAATTTCTGAAATTACCAGTTATAATAAAAGTGTTATTCGAGAGAGGAGATGTGGAATGAACGAAAAAATTTATTGTACTTCCTGTTGCGCAGAGAATGAAGCCGGTGCGCATTTCTGTGTAAGCTGCGGAACGAAACTTGAAACGCCTGTTCAGGATCAGAATCAAAACACAGAAGCCTTAACCGGTGATGTAGTTTCCAATAATACACAAAGTACCTATACTTATACAACCCAGCCTGCACAGTCCGCACAGACCTATTATTCAATTCCGGAAGAACCTAAGAACGAAGGCGGCTATATCGGTGTAGCCATTGCGTCACTGGTCTGTGGTATTCTTTCTTTGCTTTGCTGCCCGTTTACCTGCTGTGGAAGCTTTTGCGGAGGCTTTTGCGGAGGCTTTAATGTATTACTGGCGATTGCAGCAATTGTTCTTGGTATTATTACACTGGTGAAAGCCTTTGATGGAAAGGGTATGGCGATTACCGGACTTGTCTGTGGGGGCATTGCATTGGTTGGAATGATTTTTGCATTTGCATTACCGGCATCCTTCACGAGATGTCTGATGACAGGAATTCTTGGGGAAGAATATAATATCGGTAATATGGATGAGCTTGATGATCTTATGGATGATTTTGGAGTGTACTACAACTTTTCATGAAGAAGATAACAATAAGAAGAGCCGATGATTTATTTTTTTATCTCGCCATGGTGGTAACGCTGCCGGGAATTCTGTTTGGAATCTGGTTTTCACGATGGGGATACCATTATACGGAAGAGCTTACGAGGTGTACTTTCCGGTTAAATACGGGACTTCCGTGTCCGGGCTGCGGTGGAACAAGGGCTTTTATCCTGTTTTTCCGGGGCGAGTTATTTTTAAGCCTCTGTTATCATCCGGCGGTACTTACACTTGCCGTATGTTATCTGCATTTTATAATATTGTATCTTTACCGGCGATCCAGACATAACAAAGTAACTTACCGTAAAGAAATACCGGTACAGATCTATGCCTATGTATTTATTGGCATAGTACTGCTCCAATGGTTCGTAAAGCTGTTTCTGATTTACTTAAAATTGAAAGGTCACTGAGTGTTTAACAAAATAAGACAAGAACACAGGAAGAGCAGATTAAGAAATATGCAATTTTTTGATACCCATATCATAACTATTCAGCACCCCATTCGTAAAACCGTTGCTAACGCAACTTGAGTTTTACTCATGTGGTTGCTTCGCCATATAAATTATGTCAATTGTCCTTATGAATGCGAGCATTCGATGCCCATATTGTCATAATTTGGTAACAGTTCAGCCATGCAGAAATGATTGTGCAAGATGACCGTGGGAGCTTGCTCACTAAGGGCAGCTTATACAATCATTTCTATAGGGCGGACGCCCAACATGAAATAAGTTGCCGGAAAGCACGTATATTTGTTAGCCAATCTGTACAATCCGGCAGCTTATGAATGGCCATGGCTGAACTGTTACATAATTTGCATGGCTCTGAATAGTTACCTCATATCATAATATTTTATAAGGAGAACAAGGATGAAAGTATGTAAAAATTGTGGAACACAGAACAAGGATACTTCTTTATTCTGTGAAGGATGTGGAACCAGATTGGAAGAAGCACCTGCAGTAGTGACGCCCGTAGTGGAAGAACCGGCTGCAACGGTTGTACCTCCTGTAGCAGAGCCGCTGGTAACAGAAGTGCCAGCGCATGAGCCGCAGGTACAGCCTGCCTTTGAAGAACGCCCGGCAGACACAGGAACACCGGTGGGCGCATTCTCCGGACAGACGGAGCAGACCGGGCCACAGCAGAATGTATATCAGCAGCCGGCTCAACAGAATGTGTACCAGCAGCCCACGCAGCAGAACGTCTATCAGCAGCCTGCTTATAATTCCGTACCGCAGGAGCCGCAAAAGAAGAATGGTAACTGGATGACCATTACTTCCCTGATTTTGTCCATTTTATCGATTGTTTGCTGCTGCCTAGATGTATTTGCACTGATTCTGGCAATTGCATCAATTGTACTTGCCATCATTGCATTGGTTCAGCATAAGGGCAATAAGGGAATGGCAATTGCATCCCTGATTGTTGGCATTATCGGATTTTTAATTGCTGTATATCTTCTGGTTTATGCCTATGCAATTCTTCCAAACAATCCGGCGCTGCAAAGCCAGATCATGGATTTGTATGATGAGCTCGGAGTAACAGGATTTATCTGGTAAGACCTGAATATCGAACAGTAAAAGGAACATGGATAAAGTTCCATGAAGCATCAGAGAGGAACAGAATGTAAAATAAGAAGTTCGGATACAGAGCGGGAAGCTTTGTATTCGAACTTTTCTGTTTCTTAGAATTTTCAACTATACTGAATTGTTACAGTATCATATTTGTTCCGGTTACTCAACCGTTTCTTCATCGGAAGCTTCTGTAGAGTCTTCTGTGGAGGTACCGGGAACATCTCCATAAGCAAATTCATCCTCTTCGGAAGAATCTTCAGAATCCTCATAAGCATCTTCCGCAGAATCCGTTGAAGTATCATCCTCCGTAAAATCATCAGCAGAAGAATCGGTGCTGCCGGTGGAATCATCCTCGTCATAAGTGAAGATTTCCTCCGGAATATCCCCATGAAGAATCTGTACAATATACTGAAGACGTTTATTCGCAAACTGATAATTCTGATAAGCAATATCAGCAGAGGTTTTATCGTACTCCTCACCGCTGTAGGCCTGATGATAACAGGAAACAGCTTCTGTCATATATTTGCTTGCGTCTGCTGCCAGATCGGCAACACCCGGAAAGCCGTCAGGCACCTCCAGGGAAGCCATCTGGGAAAACGATTTATCCAGACTGTCAAGAAGCGGAAGCAGCTGATCCCCAACGTTTTCATCATTTGGATCCAGCTGATTGATCGCATCGTTGATGGTCTGTATATTTTCAAAAAACTGCGTCATGTTTGCACGGTAAGCCTCAACCGCTTTATCCTTACCGCATCCGGTAAGAACAAGTGTCAGAAGCAGTACCGGAAACAGGAAACGTTTTCCGGGGAATTTATGAAAATTGTGAATGAATATCATAAGAGCCTCTCTCTAAGGTATTATCCTTTTGTTATAATCTAAAAATAAGTTGTTACTGTTCACTCGTACCTCGTTCCACCATCAAACCTGCCACTGGCAGCTTCTCTGGATGCATGGCAAGTAACGATTCACAGGCTCATTTGAAGTTTTGCTTCGCAAAAGGAGCCTGCTCACTCCTGAATCAAGTTCTTACACAGCCTGACAGCAAGTGTCTGGCTGCTGTATGAACTGTAACAATAAGTTAACATAGTTAAGAAATGAAATCAAGAAAAGATAGTATTTTTAGAAATTTTGTGATAGCATATAAGCAATGTATAAAAATCAATACAATTTTATAAAAATCCGTTTTGGGAGGAAAACATGGAAGAATTACAGAAGAATACGGAACCGGAGGATTCCAAAGAAGAACTCAATACTTCCGAAGGGATAGCACAGGAGCTGTTAAAGACGGCGAAGAAGCAGTTGTTTTACACAAGACTTTCCACCTGCTTTGTGGGGGTGATGGCTGCTGCGATTGTAATCAGTCTCTTTTCAGTTGTTCCGAGGGCAAACCATCTGCTTGGTAATGCGAACGCATTGCTCGGAGAAGTGAATGACCGTCTGGAGGTACTTGATGAAACGATTGCCAGTGTGAAGACCATGAGTGACAGCATTACTTCGGTGGGGGATCAGCTGGATACGTTTATTGAAGATAATTCAACGGCTTTGCAGGGTGTGGTTAAAAAAATGGATTCCATCGACTTTGAGGGATTAAATAAATCCATTAAGAATCTTGGTGATGTTGTGGAACCACTTGCTAAGTTTTTTAAGGTATTTTAGACGTAATTATTCAGTACAGGTCGAAGCATTTACTGCCAAGACTGTAAGAAAATGATTCAGTAATGCAAAATCCCATCGGCGAAGCCGATTTGGAATGGATTTTGCATCGTAACTGTGAAGGTACTGAACAGTTACTTTTAGACAATAACAGCCAATTCATGAAAGCGGCAGAAGATAAGAGTGCTTTACTGACAGAAAAGACAGAAACATAAAGACAGGAAGGGAAAACAATGATAGGAGCAGATGCAATTGTTAAGTGTTTAGAAGAAGAAGGGGTAAAATACGTTTTCGGTTATCCGGGCGTTGCCATTTGTCCTTTTTATAATAGTATTCTGGATTCCGGTATCCAGACCATCTTAATTCGTACCGAACAGAACGCAGCCCATGCGGCGAGCGGTCTGGCACGTGTCACAGGAAAGGTCGGTGTCTGTGCCGTGACCTCAGGACCGGGAGCAACGAATCTGATCACCGGTGTTGCTACGGCGTTTGCAGACAGCATTCCGTTAGTATGCATTACCGGCCAGGTGAATTCTTCTTTATTGGGAAGCGATGTATTTCAGGAGGCAGACATTACCGGTGCAGTAGAATCCTTTGTCAAATACAGCTATCTGGTTAAGAAGGTTTCTGATATTCCCAGAATTATGAAGGAAGCCTTTTATATTGCAAACACCGGAAGAAAGGGGCCTGTACTGATTGATATTCCGATTGATGTCCAGAATGCAGAGCTTAAGAAGTTTGCCTATCCGGAAAGTGTGTCCATGCGGACCTATAAGCCGACCGTGAAAGGTAATATGGTACAGATCAAAAAAGTGATTCATGAACTGGAGGATTGCAAACGTCCGATTATCTGTGCAGGAGGCGGAGTCCTGCTGGCAGATGCCAAGGAAGAATTACAGGAATTTGCCATGAAGCATGACATTCCGGTTGTTTCCACAATGATGGGAATTGGTGTGATGCCGACAGAACATCCGCTTTATTACGGAATGGTCGGAAATAACGGGAAACCGTGTGCCAACCGTGCAATGAATGAGGCAGACCTGATTATCATGGTAGGCGCCCGCGTGGCAGACCGTGCGATCAGCCAGCCGGATCTGATTACAGAGAATAAGGTATTGATTCATATTGATGTGGATCCGGCTGAAATTGGCAAGAATGTAGGTCCCGGAATCCCGCTTGTCGGTGATGCAAAGCATATTTTTAAGGATCTGCTTTCCCAGGAGCTCCATGTGGAGCATAAGGACTGGCTGGATACTTTAAACGATTACCGTGTATCCATGGTTCCGAAGCGGAATCCGAATCCGGCTTATGTGGATCCTGCAAAGTTTATTGAACTGTTAAGCCGGGCCATGGATGAGGATGCTGTTTATGTGGCGGATGTCGGTCAGAACCAGATCTGGTCCTGCGGCTATCATATTGTAAAGAAGGGGCAGTTCTTAACCTCCGGTGGTATGGGTACGATGGGCTATTCCATTCCGGCGGCGCTGGGAGCAAAGCTTGCCGATAAGAAGCGTCAGGTTATTGCCGTCTGCGGTGATGGCTCCTTCCAGATGTCGATGATGGAGCTTGCCACCATGCGGCAGTATCAGGTACCGGTCAAGATCATTGTATTAAAGAACAATTACCTTGGAATGGTCAGAGAATATCAGCATTACACCTATCAGGATCATTATTCGGTTGTTGACTTAAGCGGAAGCCCGGATCTTGAGCTGTTAGCGCCTGCCTTTGGCATGAAGTATTTACGTTTGGAGAACATGGATCATGCAGAACAGATGATTGGAGAGTTCTTAAGTAAGGATGAATCCGTATTATTGGAATGCCTGATTGATCCCATGGATCTGGTAAAGTAGGAAAGGAGATGCACAGATGAAAAAAATATATTCCGTTTTAGTTGAAAACCATTCCGGTGTTCTGTGTAAGGTTGCAGGTCTTTTTTCCCGAAGATGCTTTAACATTGATTCACTTGCAGTTGGTGAAACGCAGGACCGGGACGTTTCCTGCATGACGATTGTCAGCAGCGGAGACAAGCGAACCATCGAACAGATTGAGAAGCAGTTAAACAAGAAGCTCGATGTAATTAAAGTAAAGACTTTTGATGAAGGAAGCAGTATTTCCAGGGAACTTCTCCTGATGAAGGTGAAATACAATAAATCCAACCGCCGTGATATCATAGAAATGTGTGAGATTACTGACAATGCCAATATTGTAGACTTTTCCCCACATACGATGATGATCCAGATGTGTGATACCACCGAAAAGATTGAAACCTTTATGGAAATGTTTAAAGGAATCAGCATTGTAGAGGTCGCACGTACCGGAACCCTGGCTTTACAAAAATGTAAAGAAACAGATTAGTTGCCGTTGACTTTTGCACATCAACGTAGTAGAATCTGTACTAGCATTAATCAAAAGAAATCCGATTAAGGATCTCGAAACAGGAGGATCCCATGCAAAAGAAAGTATTTCAGTTATTAGTAGATAATACTTCGGGTGTTTTAAGCCGGATTTCCGGTCTGTTTTCCCGAAGAGGATATAATATTGAAAGTATTACCGCAGGTGTAACCGCGGATGCACGGATTACCAGAATTACGATTGTGGCTTCCGGTGATGCAGAAACACTTGCCCAGATTGAGAAACAGGTAGGAAAGCTTGAAGATGTACGTGACGTTAAGGAATTGGAGCCGGAAATCAGTGTTTACCGGGAGCTTGCCTTGATTAAGGTAAGAGCGAACGAAGAGCAGCGTCAGGGAGTGATTTTATTGACGAATACATTCCGTGGCAACATCATTGACGTTGCAGTTGACAGTCTGATTATTGAAATGACCGGTGGTCAGGCGAAGATTGATGCCTTTTTAAATCTTTTGAGCGGCTATGAGATCTTAGAGCTTGCAAGAACAGGTATTGCAGGTCTTGGCAGAGGATCAGGGAACGTTACCTACCTGAATTAACAAAGGAACCAAAATTCTGCATTGCAGATTTGGTATAAATTTAGAGGAGAAACCTCAGCGAAAGGAGTCATTGAAATGGCAAATATTTATTATCAGGAAGATTGTAATCTCTCTTTACTGGAAGGAAAAACAATTGCGATTATCGGCTATGGCAGTCAGGGACATGCACATGCATTAAACGCAAAGGAATCAGGATGCCATGTCATTATTGGTCTTTATGAAGGCTCCAAATCCTGGGCAAAGGCAGAAGCACAGGGATTTGAAGTATATACAGCAGCAGAAGCTGCTAAAAAAGCAGATATTATCATGATCCTTATTAATGATGAATTACAGGCTGCTATGTACAAGAAAGATATCGAACCGAATCTGGAAGAAGGCAATATGTTGATGTTTGCACACGGCTTCAACATCCACTTCAACCAGATTGTACCGCCTAAGTTCGTAGACGTTACCATGATCGCACCTAAGGGACCTGGACATACTGTCCGCAGCGAGTATCAGGCTGGAAAGGGTGTTCCCTGTCTGGTTGCTGTACATCAGGATGCTACCGGTAAGGCACTTGATATGGCACTTGCTTATGCACTTGCTATTGGTGGAGCAAGAGCAGGTGTTCTGGAAACCACATTCCGTACCGAAACCGAAACAGACCTCTTTGGTGAGCAGGCTGTTCTCTGCGGTGGTGTATGTGCATTAATGCAGGCCGGTTTCGAAACACTTTGCGAAGCTGGTTATGATCCGAGAAATGCATACTTCGAATGTATCCATGAAATGAAGCTGATTGTAGACCTGATTTATCAGTCCGGTTTTGAAGGAATGAGATATTCCATTTCCAACACCGCTGAATATGGTGATTACATCACAGGTCCTAAAATTATCACTGACGAAACCAAGAAGACCATGAAGAAGATCCTTAAGGATATTCAGGATGGTACTTTTGCGAAAGACTTCCTGTTAGATATGTCTGCTGCAGGTGGACAGGCTCACTTCAAGGCAATGAGAAAGCTTGCTGCTGAACATCCTTCAGAGCAGGTTGGTAAGGAAATCCGTAAGCTGTATAGCTGGAACAATGAGAACGATAAGCTGATCAACAACTAATCGCTTCAAACAAAGAAATACGCACCCGGAGAGAAATCCCCGGGTGTTGTTGTGTTTACATACATAAAAGAGAATTCACTAAATTTTCATTTTTCAAAACGGAAAGAATGTGGTATTCTATGTAATAGATTGTTTAGGAGGTATGGATCATGGGAATGACGATGACACAGAAGATCCTTGCTGCACATGCAGGATTGGATTGTGTAGAAGCAGGACAGCTCATCGAAGCTGATCTGGATCTGGTACTTGGTAACGATATTACCAGTCCGGTTGCGATTAAAGAAATGAGTAAAATGAACGTGGATGGCGTCTTTGATAAGAATAAAATAGCACTGGTTCCGGATCATTTTGTGCCGAATAAGGATATTAAATCTGCAGAGCATTGTAAATGCGTACGGGAATTTGCGCGTAAGAACGAGATTACGAATTACTTCGAAGTAGGACAGATGGGAATTGAACATGCACTCCTTCCGGAAAAAGGACTTACCGTAGCCGGAGATGTGATTATCGGAGCAGACTCCCACACCTGTACTTATGGAGCACTTGGTGCATTTTCTACCGGTGTCGGAAGTACTGATATGGCAGCCGGAATGGCTACCGGCAAGGCGTGGTTTAAGGTGCCCGGTGCGATCCGCTTCGTGCTTACCGGCAAGCCTTCCAAATGGGTAAGCGGTAAGGATGTGATTTTACATATTATTGGTATGATCGGTGTGGATGGCGCATTATATAAATCTATGGAATTTACCGGTGACGGCATTCAGAACCTTACGATGGATGACCGTTTTACCATTGCCAACATGGCGATTGAAGCCGGTGGTAAGAACGGTATTTTCCCGGTAGACGATCTTGCCATTGCTTATATGAAGGAGCATTCTAACAGAGAGTATAAGATTTACGAAGCAGACGAGGATGCGGTTTATGATGAAGAGTACACGATTGATTTAAGTACCCTCCGTCCGACGATTGCGTTCCCACATCTGCCCGAGAATACGAAGACCATCGATGAAATCACCGAGGATGTCAGGATCGATCAGGTCGTAATCGGTTCCTGTACGAACGGAAGAATGGATGATATGAGAATCGCAGCCGAGGTCCTTAAGGGCAAACATGTGGCAGAGGGTGTCCGCTGCATCATTATTCCGGCTACACAGGCGATTTACCTGCAGTGTATGGAAGAAGGTCTTTTGAAGATCTTTGTAGAAGCCGGAGCGGTGGTAAGCACACCGACCTGCGGCCCGTGTCTTGGCGGTTACATGGGTGTTCTGGCTGCCGGAGAACGTTGTATTTCCACAACGAACCGGAACTTTGTCGGACGTATGGGACATGTGGATTCTGAAGTTTATCTGGCAAGCCCTGCTGTTGCAGCAGCAAGTGCACTTACCGGCATGATTTCATGTCCGTGTGAATAAGAATCAGGAAAGGATAGGTATTATGAAAGCAGCACAGGGTATTGTTTTTAAATATGGTGACAATGTAGATACAGATGTAATCATTCCTGCAAGATATCTGAACTCTTCGGATCCGGCAGAGCTTGCCACCCATTGCATGGAAGATATCGACAAGGATTTTGTGAACAAGGTAAAAAAGGGTGACATCATTGTTGCTGAAAAGAACTTCGGATGCGGTTCCTCCAGAGAGCATGCACCGATCGCAATTAAAGCGGCTGGAGTAAGCTGTGTGATCGCAGAGACCTTTGCACGTATTTTTTACCGGAATGCGATTAATATCGGACTTCCGATTATTGAATGTGCCGAAGCATCGAAGGGAATTGATGCAGGCGATGAGGTTTTGGTAGATTTTGATTCCGGAATTATAAAAAACCTGACGAAGGGTACGGAATTTAAAGGACAGGCATTCCCTCCTTTTATGCAGAAAATCATTGACGCAGAGGGACTTGTAAATTATATTAATGCAAGATAGATAAAAGAAAGGTGTGTATCAGAAAATGACACAGGGAACAAATCAACAGGAGTATAAAACCAAATACGACCGCAAGATGGCAGAACGTGCCATGGAAAAGAAAAAGGAAGAACGTCAGTTAAAGATCATGAAGATTGTCGGCGTGATTCTCTGCGTGGCAGTTGTTGTAGCGATTGTTACTCCGATTATTACAAATGCAGTTAAGAAACAGCAGGCTTTAAACGGTACTTATGTAAAGATCGGTGATCATAAGCTGAGCGAACTGGAATATGATTATTATTACTATTCCGCAGTCAACAATTACATCGGCACCTACGGATCATTTATTTCCTATCTGGGACTGGATACCTCCGTGGACTTCGACAAACAGCAGTATGATGAGACGATGACCTGGAAGGATTACTTTGACCAGATGACGGTCAATGAACAGATTAAGCCGATTTTTGCGCTGCTCGATGAGGCACAGAAGAATGGCTTTACCTATGATGCAACAGAGGATTACGATGCTTATGTGGCAAGCATTCAGGAAGCAGCCGATAATGCAGGAGTAAGCTTAAGTGTTTATTATAAGAATTACTTCGGACCTTATGCAACGACTTCGAATGTAGAAGATTTCATTAAGAATGGTTATGTTGCATCCGCTTATTATGAACAGCTGGTAGCAGATAACGCACCGACCGAAGAAGAAGTAAAGGCGCATTACGAAGAGAACCGCAATGCTTACGATCAGGTCGATTATAAGAGCATCGCTTTCGAAACACCGGAATTTGATGAGGATGCAACCGATGACGAAAAGACCAAGGATTTAGAAGACCGTCAGAAGCAGGCAGAAGAAGCCCTTGCTTCGATTGAAAACAGAGATACCGTGGATGGCTTTGAGTTAACTGAGGGTGCCAAGTATAGTGCCGTTCCGTCCAGTGCCGCAGCATGGCTCTTTGATGATGCAAGAGTAGAAGGTGACCTTCAGGTATTTACCGATGAATCTACCTCAAATGTCTACGTGGTTCAGTTCGTGAAGAAGTTCTATGACGAAGCAAATGATGAAACTATTTCTTCTTCACTTGCTTCCCAGACAGTAAGTGCACAGCTTCAGGAAGTGGCAGACAGCTACGAGGTTGTTGATGTAAAGGGTGACCTCAAATATCTGACCATTCCGGAAACGACCACAGAGGATACCACAACAGGTGATACAGCAGAAGACGCAGCTGCAACAGATGACGCAGCAGAAGATACAACAGCCGATGAAGCAACTACGGATGCTGATGATAGTGCAGAATGATAAAAGTTGCTGATGATATTTCATAATAACTTGAAAGTGATTTTGAAGCAGCTTTAAAGCTTGAAGTTAAGAAGTAATATCAGAGTTTCAAAAAATATTTTTTAAGAAATAAAGAAAGTCAGACATGAAAATGAAATTCGTGTCTGACTTTTTACTGCCATGCATATGAGAAAATCATGTTATAACTCTTTACTTTTATGAGCATGTGCTTTTCTTGGCTTTAACTAATTAGCTTTAATACTGAAAAGGATTGGAAAAGGAGCCCGCAGGAGAAATCGGTTCTCCGTTCTGTAACAGGTGATTGGAATCTCCCATAACCTGTACTCGGAAATAGGCTTCGTTGCTCCAGCGTTCTTCCGTTGATAATACGGTAAGAGAGGTGGTCGGCAGGAAAAATCCATGAACCAGTAATGGGAACGGAATGTTCAGCAGGTGCGATAAAATAATACAGATCACACCCAGGTGACAGAAGAACACAAGCGTTGGTTCCGGATGCTTATCATCTGGCAGATGGTTGTTCCGGATCGTTCCGTCTTTGCTTACGGTAGAACTGATAAACCGTTCCTCTTTTACCCGGTAAAACTTGTCATCCCGCGTATAGCCATAGGAAGCAAGCAGTTCGTCAAATTTCTGGCATACATTCGGGTATTCCGATGCAATCATTGGATTTTGGGTAAGGAAGCTGGTATTTACCCAGTCATTCATCGTAAACATCTGCGGTTCTTTTGTCCAGGTTCCGGGGGTAAAGTCCCAGGGAACACCGTGACGTCCGGTAGCAGGATCATCAATCGGATAAGAAAATTCACGTAACCAGTCTAAGGTAATGGCTTCCCGATTTACGGCCTTTAATGTACAGGATGCGGTATCCCTTGCCCGTCCTAAGGGAGAAACATAAAATTGTGTAACAGGCCACTTGGAGGCTCTTTTTGCCAGAAGCTCTGCCTCTTTCCAGCCTTTTTCTGTTAAAGAATCAATCGAATAGTCCGGTTCGCCGTGCCGGATAAATATTAATTTCATAAATGATCGTCCTTTCTGATTATTCTTTTTTATGATAGCATAATTTCTTTCGAAAACAACTTGAAACATATGTTCGGTCGTGGTAAGATAGGACATATGAAACGAGTGAGAAATGATTGTATCCTGATCTTAATAATTGTTCTGCTGGCGGGGGGATTCTGGCTTGTGCAGTATCTGAACGCTGCACAGAAGGAAGCGGTTCTCCGGATCTATCAGAATGGAGAACTGACCGGGGAATATGACCTGTCACAGCCCAGGACCATTCCGGTTACGGGAATGGAAGACAGCTACAATCTGGTTCTGATTGAGGATGGAACGGTCCGGGTGACCGATGCGGACTGTCCGGATCAGCTTTGTATGAAGCAGCGTTCGATCTCGAAGAACGGAGAGAGTATTATCTGCCTGCCGCATAAGCTGGTTTTACAGATCCATGCGAAGGAGGAAGGGCCCTTAGATGCGGTGACCTACTAAACCATGAAATTAAAATCCATTTACCTTGGCCTGTTACTGGCATTTGCTTTGATTTTGTCCTATGTGGAGACGCTGATTCCGTTTTCAGTTGCCATTCCCGGGATTAAAATCGGCATGTCGAACCTTGCGGTTGTCTGGTGCCTGTACCTGTTGTCTTTCCGGGAGGCGATGCTGTTATCTGTCAGCAAGGCGGTTTTATCCGGTCTTTTATTCGGAAACCCGGTGATGATTTTATATAGTTTATCCGGTGCGGTATTAAGCGGCCTTGTCATGTATTTGCTGAAACGCAGCAACGGCTTTCATGTTCCGGTGGTAAGCGCCGTTGGAGGCGTAGCACACAACATCGGACAGCTTCTGGTTGCTTTTTTGATGGTGCAGACCTATGGAATTGTATATTATATTCCGTTTTTATTACTTGCAGGGCTCCTGATGGGAGGCGTGAACGGAAGTATTTCCGCACTGGTGCTTCCTTACCTGCAAAATTATTTATCCAAAGGAGATTCCTTATGATCGCATTTGTAAACGGCATTGTTGAAGATTATTCCGAAGAAGCAGTCATTCTGGATGTGAACGGGATCGGATACGAAATTAAAATTTCCGGTGATACCGCAGCGGCGCTTCCGTCCATCGGGGAACGGATGAAGCTGTATACCTATACTTATGTCCGGGAGGATGCCTTCTGCCTGTATGGATTTCTCACAAGAGATGATCTTGAAATATTCAAGAAGCTGATTACGGTAAGCGGAATCGGACCGAAAGGCGGGCTTGCCGTGCTTTCCGTGATGGGTGCAGATGACTTACGGTTTGCCATTCTGGCAGGAGATGCCAAGATGATTGCAACAGCTCCCGGAATCGGCAAGAAGACGGCAGAACGTGTCATTCTTGATCTGCGTGATAAGATTTCCATGGAAGATACCATGATTCACCGTCAGATGACCGAACAGGCGGCACAGGATGCCTTTGCGGACGATAACCGGATCCGCACAGAAGCAGTGGAGGCGCTTACAGCCCTTGGTTATTCTGCGCAGGAAGCATTACAGGCGGTGAAGAAGGTTACCGTTACAGAAGAAATGGATGTGGAGGCTGTCTTAAAGGCAGCATTGAAAAATATGTTTTAAGGGGTTTCACTTATGGCCAGAAGAATGATAGAAACAGATCTGCAGGAAGAGGACCGGAAGATTGAAGGTACCTTACGCCCACAGAAACTTAAGGATTATATCGGACAAAGCAAAATTAAAGACAGCCTGCAAATATATATTCAGGCTGCCAAACAGCGTAACGATGCATTGGATCATGTCTTGTTTTATGGACCTCCGGGCCTTGGAAAGACGACGCTTGCCGGAATCATTGCGAACGAAATGGGCGTCCATATGAAGGTGACAAGCGGTCCAGCCATCGAGAAGCCGGGAGAAATGGCTGCGATCTTAAATAATCTGCAGGAGGGTGATCTTTTGTTTGTAGACGAGATTCACCGTCTGAACCGTCAGGTGGAGGAAGTATTGTATCCGGCTATGGAGGATTATGCCATTGATATTATGATCGGAAAGGGACCGACAGCACGGTCGATTCGTCTGGATCTTCCCCATTTTACACTGGTAGGAGCCACAACGAGAGCAGGACTTCTGACCGCTCCGTTACGGGACCGGTTTGGCATTATTCATCGTATGGAGTTTTATACGGTTGAAGAATTACAGACGATTATCATGCGTTCCGCAGAGGTGCTGAATGCCCCCTTAGAGCCTGCAGGAGCTATGGAAATGGCCAGAAGAAGCCGTGGAACGCCGCGTCTTGCCAATCGTATTTTAAAGCGAGTCCGGGATTATGCACAGGTGAAGCATGACGGCATTATTACGGAAGAGGTCGCTATGACGGCCCTTGACCTTATGGATGTGGACCGTATGGGACTTGATCATATTGACCGGAATATCCTGCTTACCATGATTCAGAAGTTTGATGGCGGCCCCGTCGGACTGGATACGCTGGCGGCAGCCATCGGAGAAGATGCAGGTACGATTGAGGATGTCTACGAACCTTATCTGCTTAAGAACGGATTTTTGAACCGGACACCACGCGGACGTGTTGTTACGGATTATGCATATTCCCATTTAGGACTTGAAATCACCCGGTAATCTGTTTATAATGTATCTTGTATAGCATAAAAACAGAATTTCTATATATAGTTGCTATACATGGGGAATTGATCCAGTGAATTCTTTTTGAGTTGCATGGCATCCAGAGAAGCTGCCAGTGGCAGGTTCGGTTGGTGTGGTGACGGAAGATGAGGGGTGTGTTCATGTCATCAAAGACAGATACCGAAGTAATTATTGGAGGAAAGGTTTTCACCTTAAGCGGATATGAAAGTGAAGAATATCTTCAGAAGGTTGCCTCCTATATCAATAATAAAATTGCAGAATATAATAAGAACGAATCTTTTAAGCGTCTGACTCTGGATATGCAGAACGTCTTATTACAGTTGAATATTGCGGATGATTATTTCAAGGCTAAGAAACAGATCAGTATTCTGGAAGAAGAGATCCAGACGAAGGAGAAAGAATTATATAATCTGAAGCATGAATTGATTGCCTCACAGATCAAACTCGAAAATACCGAGAAGAATGTTAAAAATCTGCAGGCTGAAGCAAATGAAAATGCGAAAAAAATCATTCGGCTTGAAACGGAATTGAAGAATTAATTTTAAGCTGTCTTTTTAGACAGCTTTTCTATTATCAGGCTTTCTATGATTTGGGAGAATTTTTGAATGAAACAGGTGGAACTACTGGCACCTGCCGGTAATTATGAAGCATTGGAGGGCGCGATCTGCGCCGGAGCAGATGCTGTATATCTGGCAGGTAACCGTTTTGGTGCCAGAGCATATGCAGATAACTTTACAGAAGAAGAGCTGTGCCGTGGGATCCGCATGGCACATATTTATGGCAGACGGATCTATCTGACGGTGAATATTCTGGTGAAGGAAGCAGAGCTTCCGGAGCTTGTCACCTTCTTACAACCCTTGTACGAAGCAGGACTCGACGGCGTGATTGTACAGGATCTTGGAGCAATCCAGATCATCCGACGTTACTTTCCAAACCTCCCGGTTCACGCAAGTACCCAGATGACGATTACCGGTCCGGAGGGGGCCCGTTTCTTAAAGGATGAGGGAATCTGCAGAGTGGTTCCGGCAAGAGAACTTTCCTTAAAAGAAATCCGGAGAATCAAGGAAGAAACCAGAATTGAAGTAGAAACCTTTATTCATGGAGCAATGTGTTACTGTTATTCCGGACAGTGTCTGTTCAGCAGTATGTTAGGCGGCCGGAGCGGCAACCGCGGACGGTGTGCACAGCCCTGCCGGCTTCCTTATACCATGAAGAATCAGAAGGAATGTTATCCCTTAAGCATGAAGGATATGTGCACGATTGAACTTCTTCCTGAACTGATTGAGGCAGGCATTGATTCCTTTAAGATCGAAGGACGTATGAAGAAGCCTGCGTATGCTGCGGGAGTTACTTCGATTTATCGGAAATATATTGATTTATATTATAGCGGGAAGCCCTATCAGGTTGAAAAAGCCGATCTGGAATTTCTGTCCTCCCTGTATATCCGGAGTGAGGTGGGAGAGGGTTATTATCATCAGAAGAATGGCAGGAATATGATTACCCTGTCTTCTCCAGCATATTCGAAAACCAGTGAGCAGGTACTGGAAACGATAGAAGACCGGTATCTGAAACAGAAAAAGAAAATTGAAATTGATGCGACTATTTCCCTGAAAAAAGGAGAACCGTGCTTTTTATTGCTTACTGACGGTAATGTACAGGCAAGCGCTATCGGTTCCGTACCGCAGGAAGCGTTGAAACAGCCTTTAAGGGAAGAGGATGTTCGTAAACAGATGAATAAGCTGGGCAATACGGCATTTCTTCTCCGGGATCTGCAGATTCTGATGGACAAGGATGTTTTTGTACTGGTCCGGGAGCTCAATGACCTGCGAAGAGAAGCAGTTCTTCATCTGGAGGCGGAGAGGATCCGTGAGAATGGATTACCCGGCTTGCGTCATAGGGAAGAATCTCCTGCCTGCTCTGCTTTGACGGAACGGTCAGCCGGGCAGAATATCCGTGGCGAATCGCAGGACAAGGCTCCGAAAATGCTGGATGTTTTCGTATCGACGAAGGCACAGTTCGAGGCCCTTTCTAAAGAACTTCCAATCCACCGGATTTACCTGGATTATTCCCTGCTCACAGAGAAAGATTTGCTTTCTGCTTCATGCGAGGAATGGAAAGGAAAGCTGTTTCTTGCAGGTCCTTATGTGATCCGCGAGCATAACCGGAAGGACCTGAAGACGATAGAAGAAGCTATGCGAAGCGGCCGCTTCCATGGGCTTTTGTTCCGCAATCTCGAAACCTATGCCTATATGAAGAAGGTTTTGCCGGAAAGCAGGCTGATCCCGGATCATAATCTGTATTTCTGGAATCACGAAACCGTACAGTTCTGGGAAAAACGGGTTACTGAATATACGCTTCCTGTCGAACAGAATCAGGCTGAATGGAAGGAGCTTCTTGCAAAGGCTCCGGTTGATATGAAAGCAGCCGTTCTTGTTTACGGACGACTTCCAATGATGATTACGGCAAACTGTATCGAGAATACCTTAAAAAGCTGCCGGCATGAAGCGGGCATCAGCATTCTTACAGACCGTTATAAGACTTCATTTCCGGTGCTGCATAACTGCCGGAGCTGTTATAATATCATCTATAACAGTGTGCCGTTATCCCTTCATGCCCTTGTTAAGAAGGACATGCGCGGCATTTCGGCTTACCGCCTTGACTTTACAACGGAAAATGGAGAAGAGGTGGAGATAGTTGTCCGCTATTTTGCGGATCTGTTATCCGGAGTGGACGTAAAGCCCCCTTATCAGGAATATACAACGGGACATATAAAAAGAGGAGTAGAGTAATGGAATTATATGTCAGCGAGTTTTCCAAATATGTAATTACATTATTAATTACATTATACACGTATGAATGCTTTGCCGTATTCCGTTACGATAACGAAGAGGCACGCAACGGCATTTACATCCGTCAGAATGTTCTGATGTTTGCATTTCACTTTTGCAGCTTTCTGGTCATCTGCTTTGAAACGGGAGATTTTACCTATCTGTTTTTTTATGCGTTCCAGCAGATTCTGCTGTTTACGGCTATTATGCTGTACCGCATGATTTACCCGAAAGCCAACCGGCTGATTGTAAACAACATGTGTATGCTGCTTAGTATTGGTTTTGTGATCCTGACTCGTCTTGATATGAAAAAGGCAGTTAAACAGTTTATTATTGTGGCTGGATCGTTAGCAATTGCCCTTCTGATTCCGTTCCTGATTGAAAAGATACGCTTTTTGAAGAAGTTGAAATGGATTTATGCATTGATTGGTATTCTTGCACTTTCTGTGGTTTTGATTCTTGGTCAGACCACCTATGGAAGTAAGCTTTCCTATTCCATCGGCGGCGTCACCTTTCAGCCATCCGAATTTGTTAAGATCTTATTTGTATTTTTTGTGGCAAGTGCGCTGTATGAAGCTTCGGGCTTCTTAGAGGTCTTTACGACGGCCGTGGTTGCGGCAGCGCATGTCATTGTGCTCGTGATTTCAAAGGATCTTGGGAGCGCCCTGATTTTCTTTGTTGTATATGTCCTTATGGTCTATGTGTCAACGAAGAATCCGCTCTATGTAGCAGCAGGAGCAGGGGGTGGTGCAGTTGCAGCTTACCTTGCATTCAAGGTGTTTCGGCATGTGCAGGTACGTGTACAGGCCTGGAAGGATCCGTGGAGTGTTATTGATTCCGCCGGTTATCAGATTACCCAGTCGTTATTTGCCATATCGAGTGGTGGTTTCTTCGGACTTGGGTTATACAAAGGAACACCGGAATCCATTCCAACGGTTGAAGCGGATTTTATTTTCTCTGCAATTGCGGAAGAGTTAGGAATTCTGTTTGCAGTCTGCCTGATTCTCATCTGTGTGAGCTGTTTTATTATGTTTATGAATATTTCCATCCGGCTGAATGACAGGTTTTATCAGCTGATTGCATTTGGTCTTGGTGTAACCTATATTTTTCAGGTGTTTCTTACGATTGGCGGCGGTACAAAATTCATTCCGCTTACCGGAGTGACCCTGCCGTTAATCAGCTACGGTGGAAGCTCCGTGCTTACCACATTAATGATGTTTGCAATTGTAGAGGGGCTTTATGTTCTCCGGCAAAAGGAAATTGAAGAACAGATGCTTCTGAAACGGCGAAGACGTCCGGGATCTCCAAACGGAGCCACCCACAGACGTCCCACAACCGGAAGACCGGAACGGCCGGATCGTCGGGAACGGCCGGACAGACCGGTACCTGTACGCTCTTCCTATACTGAAGACGATGATTTTATCGAAGACTGGAATGAATCAGAGAATGAAGGAGAAGAATTTGAAGGTGAAGAATAATCGTGCACCGAAGAAGAAATCCCAGAAAAAAAAGAATCCGGAGATTATGGCAGTAACCTGGTTTTTTACGTTATTACTGCTTTCCATGTCCGGCTATATTATTTATTATTCCGCAACCCATAAGCAGGAACTGATTAATAACAGCTATAACGGGCGTCAGCAGATGCTTCTTGCCCAGAACCGCCGGGGAAGCATTTATTCCGGAGATGGTCAGATTCTGGCCCGGACCGTCGAAGGAGAAGATGGAAAAGAAGTACGCGAATATCCATACGGGAATCTGTTTTCCCATGTGGTCGGCTATGCGGTTAATGGTAAAATGGGACTGGAATCCCAGTGCAATTATTATCTGATTAATTCGAATGCCCCTCTTTCCCAAAAGGCATCCTTAGAAGCAAAGGGTGAAAAATATCCGGGTGATAATGTCTATACGACACTGGATACGAACCTGCAGCAGGTTGCTTCCACGGCACTTGGCGTTTACCGGGGAGCCATTCTGGTGACTGAACCACAGACCGGAAGAATTCTTGCAATGGTATCTCATCCGGATTTTGACCCGTCTACGGTAGCTCAGGAATGGGACAATTACTTACAGGATACCGATAGTGGCATTCTTCTTAACCGTGTGACGCAAGGGTTATACCCACCGGGATCTACCTTTAAAATGATTACATCCTTAGAATATATCAGGGAGCATCCGGATACCTATCAGAATTACCGGTATCAGTGTGTCGGTTCCATCAAATGGGGCGAGGACCGGATTCAGTGTTATCATGGATCGGTACATGGTTCGGTGGATTTTACCAGATCCTTTGCCAAGTCCTGTAATACTTCCTATGCCAATATCGGACTTTCCCTTGACCGGAACGAATTCGGGGACACGTTAAACCAGCTTCTCTTTAATCAGAAGCTGCCGGTTTCCTTCCAGCATTCGGTAAGTAATCTGGTTGTGGATGAGAATACATCGGATGCAGACATGATGCAGATTTCGATCGGACAGGGGGCTGCCGGAATTACGCCGCTGCAGTTAAATATGATTACCTGTGCGATTGCCAATAACGGGAAACTCATGAAGCCTTATCTGGTAGACTCAGTAAAAAACAGTGCCGGGACTATTACGAAGGAGTTCAAGCCGTCCGTTTACGGAGAATTGATGACGGAAACGGAAGCAGCCGCCATGCAGACCCTGATGGAGGCCGTTGTCACAGAAGGGACCGCGTCACGGTTGAAAGGCTTATCCTATACGGCGGCAGGAAAGACAGGATCCGCGGAATACGGTACCGTAAAAGGCGAAAGCCACGCCTGGTTTACCGGGTATGTACCGGCAGAGAATCCGCAGGTCTGTGTCACAATTATTATTGAGGGAGCCGGAGCCGGAGGTGATTATGCCGTTCCGATTGCCAAGCGGATTTTTGATGCATACCTGACAGAGCCACAGTCTTAAAAGGCACAAGGCAGGAGGAGTAATTTCTGTATGAAATTTTATAAGAATCTCTACGTGGGAGAAACGGTGGAACATGTAGGGATGATCAAACAAAAATTGAAGATTCATGCAATGGTACGGGTTTATCTGGTTACACTTGCTTATGGAGACGATCAGCTGGAAATCTATTCTTCCATGCTGTTAAAGCAGAAATATTTCAGAAAACACGCACCGATTGTCATCGGAATTGCTTCGGACTATGGGGAAGCAGTTGGAATTGTGCAGCAGATTGTGGAAGAAAGCCTTGAAAGAACCGGAAAATGTGACCTCAAGGAATATTTGAAGCTCAAAGTAAAAGATCAGAAGAAAGGTTCATAGTGCATGGGAATGGTAATTTTGACCATACTGAAAATTATAGGAATCATATTGCTGGTTGTTTTGGGACTGATTCTGCTCCTTCTGTTACTGGTGCTTTTCGTGCCGATCCGTTACCGGATTGATGCTTCGAAGGATGCGGAGGGTGAACAGCAGATTCATGCCCTTGTTAAGGTGACGTGGCTCCTTCATCTTCTGAACATCCGGTTTCTTTATCCGGAGGAAGCGTACCTGCGCGTGAGACTTGCTTGCTTTACCCTATTCCGATCGGATCAGACTGCGAAGGAGGCCGCATCTGCTAAGAAAAATACCGCGGCTGAGAAGAAAAAAGAAAGTGAAGCAAAGACTGTAAAAACTTCAAAAGCTTCCAGAGAAGATTCTAAGTCCTCTATACAGGATGAAGATACCCTGCTTGCTACAGAAGATATAGAAGAACAATCTCAATCCATAGATGACGAAGACTGGAAGCGCATGGACAGCGATCCTGCAAAAGTAGATCAAAAAAAGGAAGATGATTTTAAGAAAAATGATTTTAACAATGACCCGGAAAACCAGACAGAGAATGCATCACATACTGAAATAAATTCTGAGTCGGTAGAAGATAGAGAGGAAGAGGAAAAAGCAGAAGCTGGCAACAGAGAAGAAGCAGATTTTCAAGAGGAAACTTCAAAATGGGAACTGCTGCGTGAAAAAATCCGCTGGTGTATCCAGAAGCTTTGGGAGCTGCTGAAAAATATCCGGTACACAATTCAGTTAATCTATGATAAGATAAGGAATATTATTCATGATATCCGATATTACTATAAGATACTCCGCAGTGACCTGTTTCACCGGACATGGGAGAAGTGTTCGAAAGAGGCATTACATCTCTTAAAGAGCATTGCCCCGCGGAAGGTGAAGGGCTATCTGCATATCGGAATGGAGGATCCGGCAACTACCGGACAGATTCTTGGTTATTACGGAATGTTATATCCTCTGATCGGAGGACATATCGATGTGATTCCGGACTTTGATCAGGTGATTCTGGAAGGGACGCTTACGATCCGTGGACATATTACATTATTTCAGGCAGTAAGGACGGCATGTATCCTTTATTTTAATAAAGATTTACGAAAACTCATCAAGCTGTTGAAAAGGGAGGTAGCATAATGGCTGATAATAACTTTACAGGAGTGATTGAATCCCTGATGAAGGGAATGAATACGGTGTTATCTACGAAAACGGTAGTCGGGGAAGCAACACAGATTGGCGATACGATCATTCTGCCGCTTGTGGATGTTTCCTTTGGTGTTGGGGCAGGTGCCTCCGCGGGAGATAAGAAAAACGGTGGTGGCGGTGGTTTCAGCGGTAAGATGACCCCGAGTGCAGTGCTTGTTATCAAAAATGGCTCTACGAAGCTTGTCAATATCAAAAATCAGGATACCATGACGAAGGTGCTTGATATGATTCCGGATATCGTAGACAAGTTTACAGCGCCGAAAGAAGAGATGATCGATGATGATGCAGCTGTAGAAGCAGCTTTTCCGGAAGAGAAAAAGGAATCGTAAGTGATCCTGGTCTGCATGGAAACGTTCCCCGCTGCATAGAATAAGATAAGAACCCGATTATGAGGATGACTTTTGAAAAAATTAATTGGTTTTATCGCATTCTGGATTGCGGTTGGAATGGTTCTGATGCTGCTTTTGACACATCATTATCTGATTGCGTTGATTATTATCGGATTGTTGCTGTTAATCGGATATAATTGTTATTATTGTGGATAATGGGGCTTTGCCCCGGAGGAGATACCATGGATGGTGAGCGGAAGGGGAAGCCGGTTGACTGTCACGATGATTTTGAAAAAATTCTGGTGACGGGAGATACGGAAGAATTAAATGAACTGAAAGGATGGCTGTTTCGGGAAAACATCCGTCTGGAAATGGAACGCAGTGAATTTCTTCATACACAGGAGAAGTTCATTGAAGAGCGCGCCCAGTTCCGGGATGAAATGCTGGAAGTAAACCGGAAGCTGGTCATTGAACGGAAGCGTTTAAAGCAGGACGAGCAGTTCTTTGATAAGAAAATGGAGATCTTAAAGAATGGCTTTGTCCAGCTCGATGCAGAACGGAAAGCCTTTGAAAAAGAAAAGCTGCAGTTTCATTCCGAACAGAAGGTGCATGAACGGGATCTTCACAGGGAACGGAGCGATCAGATGGCGGAAATGCTTTTTCAGGGAGTGAACAGCCAGCTTGCATTAAAGAAGCGTTACCGGGATCTGTTAAAGATGTTTCATCCGGACAATGTGGCAGGAGATACCGAAATGGTTCTTGTCATCAACCGGATTTATGAAGAGTTGAAGAGAAGCTATGAATTTGGCCGTTGGGCATAAGAAAAGGGCAAGCGAAAATCGCTTGCCCAAGTCATTTGTTTTAATTCCATTAAGTAATTAAGCTCTTTCAACAGCTCCGGACTTCAGACAGTTTGTGCAAACATGCATTCTTTTGGAAGCTCCGTTTACTTTACACTTAACACTTTTGATGTTAGAATTCCAGATTCTGTTAGATCTTCTATGAGAATGGCTGACGTTATTTCCAAAATGTACGCCCTTACCACAAATATCACATTTAGCCATCGTAGCACCTCCTAACAATTTAAATATAACCGCAACAGTTGTATAATAGCAGATATCCTTATAGAATGCAAGTGGAATTTTTACATGTTTTTGAAAATTATGATATTTTTTTGAAAAATTGGTTTCATTTTTTGCGGACAGAGGTTATAATACCTAATATATGTTTAAAAAGAAGGAGGGCTACTTATGAAATCTTCTACAATGAAGTATTCAAATAAAATGACTTCAATTAATACCAGCATGGGAAATATTTCCATTGACAATGAAGCGATTGCGCAGTATGCAGGAAGCGTTGCAATGGAATGCTTTGGCGTTGTCGGTATGGCGGGAATCAACATGAGGGACGGTCTTGTGAAGCTTCTTAAGCTTGACAGCATGACCCGCGGAATCAATGTTATGGTTCATAACAATAAGCTGGTGATTAATTTTCATATTATTGTTGCTTATGGAGTAAGTATTCTTGCTGTATCAAACAATCTGATCAGTAATGTCAAATATAAGGTAGAGGAATTTACCGGAATCGAAATTGAGAAAATAAACATCTTTGTCGAAGGTGTAAAAGTGATTGATTAGGAGGAAGCTTTACAGTGAATAGCAATAAGATCAATGCTAAGATGCTTGCAAAGATGTTCTTAGCCGGTGCGAAAAATCTCGAAGTAAAGAAAGAATGGATTAATGAATTAAACGTATTTCCGGTTCCCGATGGTGATACCGGTACGAATATGACGCTTACAATTATGTCTGCAGCCAAGGAAGTGGTAAACCTCCAGGATGAAGACATGATGACAATTTGTAAAGCAATTTCTTCCGGCTCCTTACGGGGTGCCAGAGGAAACTCCGGTGTCATCCTTTCCCAGTTATTCCGTGGATTTACGAAGACGATCCGCGAATGCGAAGAAATCGATATCCCGACACTGGCAACCGCTACCGAAAAGGCTGTGGAATCTGCTTACAAGGCCGTTATGAAGCCGAAGGAAGGAACCATTCTTACCGTAGCGAAGGGAATGGCAGACAAGGCAAGAGAATTAGCGGAAGAAGGCTGTGACGATATGGAGCTTTATTTCCGTCAGGTCATCGAATACGGAGATGAAGTATTAGCGCAGACTCCTGATATGCTTCCTGTTTTAAAACAGGCAGGTGTGGTGGACTCCGGCGGTCAGGGACTTATGCAGGTGATGAAGGGGGCCTTTGATGCATTCCTTGGCAAAGAAGTGGACTTTACCTTAGAAGCTCCGAAGGATGGCGCTGCCAAGGAAGGACCTGCTTCCTCTGTAGAACAGGAGATTAAGTACGGTTACTGCACCGAGTTTATCATCTTATTAAATAAGACCTTCAATATCAAGAACGAAATTGATCTCAAGGAATATCTGGAATCCATCGGTGATTCCATTGTGGTTGTTGCAGACGGGGATGTGGTTAAGGTACATGTACATACCAATGATCCCGGACTTGCCATCCAGAGAGCATTGAAGTATGGTGCATTATCCAACATGAAGATTGACAACATGCGTTTAGAGCATCAGGAAAAGCTCTTTAAGGAACAGCAGTTAAAAGAGCAGGAGCAGAAGAAGGAACCGGAAATGCCTCATAAGGAGGTTGGTTTTATTGCTGTTTCCGTAGGCGAAGGCATGAGCGAAATCTTCAAGGGACTTGGTGCGGACTACATCATCGAGGGCGGTCAGACCATGAACCCGAGTACCGAAGATATGCTGAATGCGATCGATAAGGTAAATGCCGATACGATCTTTATTCTTCCGAACAACAAGAACATTATCCTTGCAGCGAATCAGGCGAAGACCATGGTCGAAGACAAGAAGATCATTGTGATCCCGACCAAGACCGTTCCGCAGGGAATTACCGCGATCATTAATTATGTACCGGATATGGATCCGGAGGACAATGCGGCAACCATGGAATGTGAAATCAAGAATGTGTTAACCGGTCAGGTTACCTACGCTGTTCGTGATACCATGATTGACGATAAGGAAATCAAGCAGGGTGATTATATGGGAATCGGTGATTCCGGTATTCTTTCTGTCGGACGCGACATGGAAGAGGTTACCTTCAACATGATTAAGGCCATGATGCATGACGATCTGGAGCTGATCAGCATTTACTATGGTTCGGATGTAACCGAAGAAGCTGCCGAAGCAGTCAAAGCGAAAGTAGAAGAAACCTATCCGGATTGTGATGTAGAATTGCAGATGGGTGGACAGCCGATTTATTATTACGTGATTTCCATGGAATAAAGATCGGAACGAAAATGATAAAGTGAATGTAACAATCAAATACAATGCAAAAGGACGGTTCGACCGTCCTTTTTGCATATAGTAAGAAGTAGAAACAAAAGCTACATATAGTGGTTGTAAGGGGTGAAAAATGAATTCGACAAACGATATCCTGTCTGTAAAAGGAGTCGGTGAAAAAACGGCCAGACTTTTTCGAAAGATCGGGATTGATACGGTAGAAGATCTCATTCACGATTATCCAAGAGATTATGTGGTTTATCCGGAACCCAGAAAATTAAATGATGCGCAGGACGGAGATATGATTGCGGTATTTCTGCAGCTGCAGGGAAGCTTTTCCTTTATGAAGTTCCGGAACCTGACCATTGGGACGGGCAAAGCAACTGACGGTCAGGATGTAGTAACCTTAATCTTTTTCAATATGCCGTACCTGAAATCAAAGCTGATTTCCGGAGCCTGTTATCTTTTCTATGGAAAGCTGCAGGAAGAACACGGGCAGTACCGTATGGAGCAGCCGGTGATCTACGGCAGGGACGAATATGAAAAGCTGCGCATGCAGCTTCAGCCGGTTTATGGTCTGACCAAGGGACTGACCAATCATCTGATCCGGAAATGCATCGCACAGGTTCTTCCGGAATATGAGGAACCGGAGTTTGTGCCACCGGAAATCGTAAAGGAATATCACCTTCTTGACCGGAAGGAAGCCCTGAAACGGATTCATTTTCCGGAAAGCTACGAAGAGCTTGCAGAGGGCCGCAGGAGGCTGGTCTTTGACGAATTGTTTCTGTTCCTTTTGATGATCCGGAAGATGAAGCAGATCAAGGAAGAGGATACCATGTATCCCATGCTGGAAACCGCATGGCCGGAGCGCCTTATGGAACAGCTCCCTTATTCGCTTACTGGAGCACAGAAACGGGTTTACGGAGAAATTGTAGAAGATCTTACCGGTGGCCGGTGCATGAACCGCCTGATTCAGGGCGATGTCGGATCCGGTAAAACGATCCTTGCCTTTTTAGCTCTCCTTTTGTGTGTGGATAACGGCTATCAGGGAGCGTTGATGGCACCGACGGAAATTCTTGCCACCCAGCATTTTGAACAGATCTGCGCCATGACGAAGGAATATGAGCTTCCGTTTAAGCCGGTCTTATTAACCGGATCCATGAGTGCCAAAGCCAAAAAGGAGGCCTATCAGCAGATTGCCGATGGCAGTGTGAATCTCGTGATTGGAACGCATGCTCTGATTCAGGACAAGGTATCCTTTCAAAGGCTTGCACTGGTTATTACCGATGAGCAGCATCGTTTCGGTGTGCGCCAGAGGGAACGCTTCGGAGAAAAGGGCGGCAGCCCCCATGTGCTTGTCATGAGTGCGACGCCGATTCCCCGTACCCTTGCGATTATCCTGTATGGGGATCTGCATATTTCCCTTGTGGATGAACGGCCTGCCGAGCGACTTCCTGTGAAGAACTGTGTGGTCGGTGTTTCATATCGTCCGAAAGCATATGCCTTTATCGAAAAGGAGGTTGCCGCCGGGAGACAGGTGTATGTAATCTGTCCGATGGTTGAAGAAAACGAAGCACTGAATGATGTCGAGAACGTAACCGACTATACGAAGCTTCTCCGGGAGAAGCTGAATCCGAAGATCCGTGTGGAAATGATCCATGGCAAGATGAAAGCCGATCAGAAGCAGGAAATCATGGATCAGTTTGCAAAAGGAAATATTGATGTTTTAGTTTCCACAACCGTAATTGAAGTCGGTATCAATGTACCGAATGCAACCGTCATGCTGGTCGAGAATGCGGAACGCTTCGGACTGGCACAGCTCCATCAGCTCCGCGGCCGGATCGGACGTGGAAAGGAACAGTCCTACTGTATTTTTATGAATCATTCCGAAAAGCCTGAAAACAACAAACGGCTAAAGATTCTGAATGATTCCAATGACGGCTTTTATATTGCAGAACAGGATTTGAAGCTGCGCGGGCCGGGGGATCTTTTCGGAATCCGGCAGAGCGGATTGATGGAATTCAAGATTGCGGATGTTTATCAGGATGCCTCTTTTTTGAAAAAGATCAGCCAGACGGTAGATCATCTGCTTGCGGAAGATGAAGATCTGATGCAGAGCCGGAATGCCGCATTAAGGGAATATTTGGAAGAGAATACAACGAAACTGATTGACTTTAAGTCGATCTGAAAGTAAGATATTTGGGAAGGATTGGTGAACCGATTGAGTAAGAAAATTGCAGTAGTAACAGATTCGAACAGTGGAATAACCCAGAAGGAAGCAAAGGAACTTGGCTTATTTGTACTTCCGATGCCTTTTATGATTGACGATACGGAGTACTTTGAAGACATCAGCCTGACACAGGAGGGCTTCTATGAGAAGTTAGAGGGCGGTGCCAATGTGGTAACCAGCCAGCCTTCCCCGGATTCGGTCATGAAGCTGTGGAATGATCTTCTTGCAGATTATGAGGAGCTGGTTTACATTCCGATGAGCAGTGGATTGTCCGGATCCTGTCAGACCGCAGTCATGCTGGCTGATGAAGTGGATTACATAGATCGTGTCCACGTTGTAAATAATCAGCGGATTTCGGTCACCCAGAGGCAGTCCTGCCTGGATGCGTTACTGCTTGTGGAACGGGGACTTACCGGTGCGGAAATCAAGACATTTCTGGAAGAGGATAAATTCAATTCCAGTATTTATATTATGTTAGATACCCTGTTTTATCTGAAAAAGGGCGGCCGTATCACCCCGGCAGCAGCAGCGATCGGTTCGTTACTGAAGCTGAAACCGGTACTTACCATTCAGGGGGAAAAGCTCGATGCATTTTCCAAGGCAAGAACCGTATCCCAGGGAAAGCAGACCATGATTTCTGCCATCCGCAAGGATATGGAAACCCGTTTTGGCGGTGCAACACCGGAAAATATCTGGTTAGAGATTGCCTATACGAAGGATTTAGAAACTGCACTGCAGTTTAAAGAAGAATTATTAAAGGAATTCCCGGGATTTGAAATCGTTGTGCAGCCCTTATCCTTAAGTGTGGCCTGCCACATCGGACCGGGTTCCCTTGCAGTTGCATGCTGCAAAAAGATATGAAAAAGCAAAGAAAGAGGTTTATTAAATGGCGAAGGAAGCGGTTTATGACGCTTCCAGTATTACGGTGCTGGAAGGCTTGGAAGCGGTCAGACGAAGACCGGGAATGTATATCGGAAGTGTTTCTACGAAGGGCTTAAACCATCTGATTTATGAAATCGTAGACAATTCCGTGGACGAACATCTTGCCGGTTACTGTGACAAAATCTGGGTAACGCTCGAGGCAGACGGATCGGCCACCATCGAGGATAACGGACGAGGCATTCCGGTTGGACTCCATGAGAAAGGAATCAGTGCAGAGCGTCTGGTGCTCACGACGCTTCACGCAGGCGGTAAGTTCGACGATTCTGCGTACAAGACAAGCGGAGGTCTGCACGGTGTTGGTTCCTCGGTCGTAAATGCCTTATCCACGCATCTGACCATTCAGGTAAAGAGCGGTGGAAACCTTTACGAAGACCGTTACGAAAGAGGAATCCCTGCGGTAGATCTGGTCGAAGGACTTCCTCCTGTGATCGGGAAAGCAAGAGGAACCGGCACGAAGATTAATTTCCTGCCGGACGATACCATTTTTGACCGCACGCGGTTTAAGGAAGACGATATCAAGAGCCGTCTGCATGAAACGGCCTACTTAAATCCGTTACTTACCATTATTTTTGAAGATAAAAGAAAAGACGTAGCAGACCATGTGGAATACCATGAGCCGGATGGAATCATCGGATTCATCAAGGATATGAACAAGTCCACGGAGACGGTCTGTGATGTCGTTTATTTTAAAGGGGAAAGCGAAGGCATTTCCGTGGAAGGAGCCTTCCAGTATATCAATGAATTCCACGAAAATGTTCTGGGATTCTGTAATAATATTTACAATGCAGAAGGCGGTACTCATCTTACCGGCTTTAAAACTGCGTTCACAAATATTATCAATACCTATGCCAGAGAACTGAATATTTTAAAGGAAAAGGATGTGAACTTCACCGGCGCCGATGTGCGTAACGGTATGACCGCCGTGATCTCCGTCAAGCATCCGGATCCCCGTTTTGAAGGCCAGACGAAAACAAAGCTCGATAACCAGGATGCGGCAAAGGTGGTTGCGAAAGTCACAAGCGATGAACTCATTCGTTACTTTGACCGTAATTTAGAAAACTTAAAGAGCATTATCGGCTGTGCCGAAAAGGCAGCCAAAATCCGTAAAACCGAAGAAAAGGCAAAGACCAATATGCTCACGAAGCAGAAGTTCTCCTTTGATTCAAACGGAAAGCTTGCAAACTGTGAATCCAGAGATGCTTCCAAGTGCGAGATCTTCATTGTCGAAGGAGATTCCGCCGGAGGCAGCGCCAAGACGGCCAGAGACCGTGCCTATCAGGCGATTCTTCCCATCCGTGGTAAGATCCTGAACGTGGAAAAGGCAAGTATTGATAAGGTATTGGCGAATGCCGAAATCAAAACCATGATCAATGCGTTTGGCTGCGGATTTTCCGAAGGATACGGAAACGACTTCGATATCACGAAGCTTCGTTATGACAAGATTATTATTATGGCCGATGCCGATGTGGACGGTGCCCATATTTCCACATTGCTTCTGACCTTATTCTACCGGTTTATGCCAGAACTGATTTACGAAGGACATGTTTATATTGCCATGCCGCCGTTATATAAGGCGATGCCCTCGAAGGGAGAAGAAGAGTACCTGTACGATGACAAGGCGTTAGAGCAGTATCGTAAGAAGCATAAAGGACCCTTTACCTTACAGCGGTACAAAGGTCTTGGTGAAATGGATGCGGAGCAGTTATGGGAGACCACTTTGGATCCGGCGTCCAGAATTTTAAAGCAGGTCGAGATTGAAGATGCGCGTATGGCATCCGAAGTGACTGAAATGCTGATGGGAACCGAGGTTCCTCCCCGAAAGGCATTTATCTACGAACATGCCACCGATGCGGAGCTGGATATCTGATTGTTCAGACCGATTCCGGAGTTTCTTAGAAAGGAATTTATTTCATGGAAGAAAAAATCATCAAAACCGAATATTCGGAAGTGATGCAGAAATCTTATATTGATTATGCCATGAGTGTTATTATTGCGCGTGCCCTGCCGGATGCCAGAGACGGATTAAAGCCGGTACAGCGCCGTGTGCTTTACGATATGCATGAACTGGGAATCCGCTATGACAAGCCGTACCGTAAGAGTGCTCGTATTGTCGGCGATACCATGGGTAAATACCATCCCCACGGAGACAGCTCCATTTATGATGCGCTGGTTGTGATGACACAGGATTTTAAGAAAGGGATGCCCTTAATTGACGGACACGGTAACTTCGGTAACATCGAAGGCGACGGAGCGGCTGCCATGCGATACACGGAAGCCCGCCTTGAAAAAGTGACGCAGGAAGCGTTTTTGGCAGACCTGGATAAGGATGTTGTTGATTTCATCCCGAACTTTGACGAAACCGAGAAAGAACCATCCGTTCTTCCTGTAAAGATTCCAAACCTCTTAGTCAACGGTTCCGAAGGAATTGCCGTTGGTATGGCAACCAGCATTCCTCCTCACAATCTCGGCGAGGTGGCCGATGCGGTAAAAGCTTACATGCAGAACGAAGAGATTACCACAGAAGGATTGATGAAATATATCAAGGGTCCGGATTTTCCGACCGGTGGTATCGTTACCAATAAGGACGAACTGCTGGAAATTTATGAGACCGGCGTCGGGAAGATTAAGGTCCGTGGCAAGGTGGATATTGAAAAGGGAAAGGCCGGCAAGACGAATGTGGTCATTTCCGAAATCCCCTATCCCATGATCGGAGCTAACATTTCCAAGTTCCTGATGGACGTAGCAGCCCTTTCCGAAACGAAAAAGACGCAGGATATTGTAGACATTACGAACCAGTCTTCCAAGGAGGGCATCCGTATTGTCATTGAGCTCCGTAAGGATGCAGATGTTGAGAATTTTGTCAACATGCTCTATAAAAAGACCAGACTCGAAGATACCTTTGGTGTCAATATGCTGGCTATTGCCGATGGAAGACCGGAGGTTATGAGCCTTAAGCAGATCATCAAACACAATGTGGATTTCCAGTTTGAAGTGGCGCGCCGGAAATATACCACACTCCTTGAAAAGGAGCTGGAACGCAAGGAAATTCAGGAAGGCTTAATCAAAGCCTGTAACGTCATTGATCTTGTCATCGAGATTTTACGTGGATCCAAGGACCGTGCCATGGCGAAAGCCTGTCTGGTCGAAGGAAAGACCGATGGCATCAAATTTCGTTCCAAGGAATCCAAGATTATGGCTTCTCAGCTCTGCTTTACCGAAAAGCAGGCAAATGCCATCTTAGAGATGCGTTTATATAAATTAATTGGACTTGAACTTGAAGCATTGATTAACGAGCACGAGGATACCCTTGCAAACATTTACCGGTATGAGGATATTTTAGACCGCCGGGATTCCATGGCGCAGGTCATTATGAATGAGCTCGATGACATCCGCAGGGCACATGGAAAGCCACGGAAAACAGTCATCGAAAATGTAGCAGAAGCCGTTTATGTAGAAAAGAAGATTGAGGAAATGGATATTGTCTTCTTAATGGACCGTTTCGGTTATGCCAGATCCGTGGATGTTCCAACCTATGAACGGAACAAGGAGGCTGCGGATACCGAAAATAAATATGTGGTCTTCTGTAAGAACACCGGTAAGATCTGTATCTTTACGAATACCGGCCAGCTTCACACGGTGAAATTACAGGATGTTCCGTTTGGAAAGTTCCGTGACAAGGGAGTTCCGATTGATAATATCAGTAATTATGATTCACAGAAGGAATATGCCATCGCGGTAGAAAGCCAGACGAGCCTGAATCTTTATCGGCTTCTGTTTGTTACCGCTAAGGCTCAGATGAAGGTCGTTGACGGTGGTGAGTTTGATGTGGCAAAGAGAACAGTTGCCGCAACGAAGCTGCAGGATAACGACGAGGTCATCAGCGTTGAAATTATCAAGGAGCAGAAGCAGGTTATCTTACAGTCCGCCGATGGATATTTCCTGCGGTTCGGCTTAGAGGAAATTCCGGAGAAGAAGAAGTCGGCTGTGGGTGTGCGTGGAATGAAGCTTTCCGATAAAGATCATGTAGAAGCTGTTTATTATACCCAGGCGGCTATGCCGGATCCGGATATTGTATATAAAGACAAGCATGTGGAGCTGCAGCGGATCAAGCCGCAGCACAGAGACAGCAAAGGAACCAAGCTTCGTCTGTAACGTTAAGGAGGAACTATGAGAGTAATTGCAGGAACGGCGCGCAGCCTTCCGTTAAAGACACCAGCATCCATGGATACCAGACCGACCACGGACCGGATTAAAGAAACCTTGTTTAATATGATCCAGATGGATGTGCCGGGATGTGTGTTTGCAGACTTTTTTGCAGGAAGCGGAGGGATCGGCATTGAGGCCTTAAGCCGTGGCGCGGAGCACAGTTATTTTATTGAGAATAACCCGAAAGCCATTGCATGCATTCAGGATAATTTACAGTTTACAAAGTTTACAGACCGGGCAACCCTGATTAAAGGAGATGTCTTATCCGGCATACACCAGATCCATGAAAAGGAAGTCGGCATCATCTTCATGGATCCCCCATATGCGCTTGGCATCGAACCGGTGCTTTTCCGTGAATTAAGGAATATGCCGTATGTTACGGAAAATACGACCATTATTTTAGAAGCTGCGATTGACCGGTCCTTTGATTTCCTCAAAGAATGCGGATTTACGATTGTAAGAGAAAAGAATTACAGGACCAATAAACATTTATTTATCAAAAGACAATAGGGAAGGAAATCCCGACGTCTTAAGGAGAAAAAATTGAAAAAAGCAATTTATCCGGGAAGCTTTGATCCGGTTCATTACGGACACCTTGATGTCATCCGCCGTGCGGCACAGATGTTTGATGAATTAACGGTAAGTGTCTTAAACAATAAAGTAAAGACACCATTGTTTTCAGTAGAAGAACGTGTTAAGATATTAAAGGAAGCTGTAAAGGATATTCCGAATGTCAAGGTGGAATCCTTCAGCGGCTTATTGGTAGATTATGCAAAAGAGAAGGATGTTCATGTCGTAATCCGTGGGTTACGTGCCATCACCGATTTCGAATATGAACTTCAGACAGCCCAGACAAATGCCAAGCTTTCCCATGGTGCAGTGGATACGGTCTTTTTAACGACCGGTTTGGAATATGCCTACCTCAGTTCTTCGAGTGTCAAGGAAATTGCCAGCTTCGGAGGCGATATTTCCATGTGTGTACCGGACTTTTTAGGAAAGCAGATTTATGACAAATATGGAATAGAAAGAAATGAACCGGAGGCAATGGAATGAGCAGCAGAATTGAACAGTTAATTGATGAAATCGAAGAATATATCGATGGTTGCAAGTATCAGACCTTTTCCGATACCAAGATTATTGTGAACAAGGAAGAGATTGACGAGCTTCTTCGGGAACTGCGTATGAAAACCCCTGATGAAATCAAGCGTTATCAGAAGATCATCAGCAATAAAGAAGCCATTCTGAATGATGCAAGGGAGAAGGCACAGGCACTGATCAATGAAGCAACCCTGCATACCAACCAGTTGATCAACGAACACGAAATTATGCAGCAGGCCTACGCACAGGCGAACGAGGTTGTTACCATGGCAACGAAGCAGGCACAGGAAATCCTGGACAATGCGACCATGGAAGCGAACAGTGTGCGGTCTGCCGCCATGCAGTATACCGATGATATCTTAGCGAATGTGGAAATGCTCATCAACCAGACAATGAAAACCACAACCGAGCATTATGAAAGCTTTATGGCGGGACTCAATCATTATAATGATGTCGTGAATTCCAACCGTGTAGAACTGAATCCACCGGAGCCGGATAAATTTGAAGCACCGGAGGGGGATCTTCAGGAAGGTACGACAGGAAGCATTAATGTCGATATGTTGTAAGGTCTGAACCGACCTACCGATTGGTAGGTCGGTTCTCTTGTATACGGGAGAGTGAACGATGCCAATCATTGTAATAGATCCCGGTCACGGTGGAGAGAACCGTGGCGGGGAATATGGTGAATTTGTAGAAAAAGAAATCAATCCGATTGTAGCGCAGGCCATGAAGGAGCATCTTGAGAAGTTTGAAGATGTCACGGTATATCTGACGCATGAAGTCGATATGGATATGACGATCAAAGACCGTGTTGCCTTTGCCAAAGAAAAGGACGCCGATTTTTTGTATTGTCTTCACTTCAATCTGTCTGTAAACCATAATTTATACGGTGCCGAGGTATGGGTGCCGTCCCGTGGAGAACTATACAGCAATGGATTTGCTTTTGCAGAGCTTGAAATGCAGGAACTTACCGATATGGGCTTGTTTTCCCGTGGCATCAAGACGAGACTGAATGACCGTGGAACCGACTATTACGGGATCCTGCGGTACTCTGCAGAGATGGATGTTCCGTGTGCGTTAATCGAGCACTGTCATCTGGATCATGCAAAGGATGCCTTTGCGGTAGCCGACGGAGTAGAATCATTAAAGGCGCTTGGAATCCGGGATGCGGAGGCCGTTGCGAAATATTTTGGTTTAAAATCCGAAGAACTGGGCGTTGATTATTCCGGTTATCCCGTTTCCCGGATTCCGGCTCCTGCCGATGTGGCAAGACCGGATGAAACGGCACCGGAGGTAAACGAGATTGCGCTTTCCTCCATCGATTCGGAAACCGGCATGGCAACGATCCGGATGACCGCTTCGGACAGTGACAGCTATATCCAATATTATGCCGTCAGTACCGATGGTGGAAATACCTATACGGAATTATTGGAGTGGCCGCGTCCGGAGCAATGGGATGTCTCGGCCCCCGAACATACCTTTACGTTCCAGCTTCCGTTTGATACCGCGGTGGAGCTGCGGACCATGGCATACAATGAATATGATAAATTTACAGAAAGCAACACGATTGAGGTCGCAGCAATCGAGGATCCAGAGCGGTTACGTCAGGAAATGCAGCAGCAAAAAGCAGAGGATCTTTTGGAAAAACAACAGACCTATATCGAAGTTACCACTGAAGCCTTTGCCAGCCATACGGATCCGGTAACGCCCGCAAAATCAAGCGGATATTCGATCGGAATTATGGTTGCAATTGCCGGAATCGTGCTTCTGATGCTGATTCTGCTTCTGGTTCTGATCAGAAACCTGCGTGGATTATTACGGCATAGAAAACGAAAATAAGTGCGGTCTGGATCAGCTTATGCAGGAGATAAACCGGAATGGACAGCCCTGCATTTTTTAAGATCGAACCTGCCTGCAGAATAAACGAAAGCCCGCCAAGAGGAAGCAGCGTAAGCACATAAAGCGGTGGATAGTCGCTCATTTTTGCAATTCCTCCCGTGATTTCAAGCAGACAACACAGAAAGGCTTTGAGGAACGGAAGGGGAAGTCGGAAAGCTAAAGGAAAACGGCCAAGCAGCCGGATGAGGAGCTCCGGCAGGATATAGAGTGTCTGCAGCAGAATCAGGTAGCTCCCGAGTCTGGTAATGGACGTGATCGCCTGTGTAATCGATGCATCGATCGCATTCAGCAGGCTTATGTGGGATCCGGATGGGAGCTTTTGAAAGGAACAGGCCTTGTAAGTCGTTTTTCGTAACAGCAGTCCATACAGCAGAGGGATCCCGTACATGGCGATAAGATACGGGAGTTTATTTGTAATTCCAAGGGTTGGCAGCACATAAGAGCAGAAGTATACCGGTCCCATATTGTTCGTAAAGGCACACAGGTATTCGGCTTCCTTCTGTGTGATCTGCTTTTCCTCATACATGGTACAGGCTGTCAGGGCCCCCATTGGAAAGCCACAGAAGAACCCGACGAGAATCCCATAGATCCCCGCCGAAGGAAAATACGAAGTCAGATTCATCCGGATGAGAATTCCGGAAATTACCATAAAGGGAAATAGTGTTGGCAGGATTTTAAGGAACCAGAGCAAAAGGGCATCCTTGGCGTATCCGATACAGGCCGCAGGCTCTGTCAGGATACATACTGCCAGAAACATAAAAAATAAAAAAGAAAAGAAACGTTTCATTTCCGAATCCTGCAAGGTGTGTTATTCTATTACATATGCTTAAGCACCGCAGGATATGCTGCAATCCCTATACGGAAATGAATAATAAGGAACAGGAGTATAACAGATGTTACAGAATATAGATGCCGTTTTATTTGATCTGGATGGATCCCTCGTGGATTCCATGTGGATCTGGAAGGATATTGACCGTCAATACTTGGGTAAGTTCAATATTCCACTTCCGGAGGATCTGCAGTCCAACATTGAAGGAATGTCGTTTTCGGAAACTGCGGTTTACTTTAAGGAGCATTTTCCCATTCCGGACAGTGTTGAACAGATGAAGTCCGACTGGACGCAGATGGCTCAGGATAAATACCTCCATGAGGTTCCGTTAAAGAATGGGGCAGACCGCTTTATTGCGTACTGTGCCGATCACGATATCCGGCTTGGGATTGCCACCAGCAATGAGCGTTCCCTTGTCGAGGGAGTATTGGAATCCCTTGGGGTATCCAAATACTTTACCTGCATTGTAACCGGGTGCGAGGTGAAAAAAGGCAAGCCATCTCCGGATGTTTATTTAGAGGCTGCCAGACAATGTGGAGTGGAACCTGAAAACTGCCTTGTGTTCGAGGACATCATCCCCGGAATCCAGGCAGGAAAAGCTGCCAACATGAAGGTCTGTGCCGTACATGATCTGTATTCCCTGCATCAGACAAAAGAAAAACAGGAGCTTGCAGACTTTTATATTCATGATTATGAGGACGTGATGAAATTACTGGAGGAAAACATATGAGAGCAGTTAAAGGAACGTTTGGATATCTTGAGAAAAAGAAGCGAAACGCCATTTTATGGACGATTCTCTGCTTTGGCATTTCACTGGCTATTTTTCTGGCAGGCTACCTGACAACCGGAACCAGAAAGAATCTGTTAACCGTGGTTGCAGTACTTGGATGTCTTCCGGCATGCAAAAGCGTTGTCAATATGATTATGCTCTGCCGTGCAAAGGGCTGCAGCAGTGAGGCCTATGAGCAGATCAAGTCCTGTGAAGGACGTCTGATCGGTATGTGTGACCTGTATTTTACTTCCTATCAGAAGAATTTTCCGATCAGTCATATGGTCGTTGACGGCAAGGTCATTCTGGGCTTTTCCGAGAACGGGAAATGTGATCTGGATGCAGCGGTTGCACATTTACAGACCATGTTAAAACAGGGTGGCTTCAAGGACTATACCATTACCTTAACGAAAGATCTTAAGAAATACTGTGAGCAGTTAAAGAACCGTTCCGAAGCACAGCCGGAGCGGAATCCCGAAAAAGAAGATGAGGTCCGTGTATTGTTATATGAAATTACCTTGTAACTTTGGGTGATGTACGAATTTTTATTGGTTGAATGCCCTATATGTTAATTGAATAATATGGAAATGCAGGATATTAAAATAAACAAATATAAAAATTTTTTAATTACAAAATATTAAAATTGCAAAATATAAGAATTATAGAATATAAAATTATTGAAATATCGAAATATAATAATACAGAGATATTGAAATAGAAAAAATAGAGAAATATAAAATTATAAAAACACAGAAAAACAGGAAACCGACATGAGGGAATATCAAATTGGAGAAAAGGAAGCCGGACAGACATTGCTTAAATTCCTGCAGAAGTACCTGCCGCTGGCACCTTCTTCCTTTTTCTACAAAATGCTCCGCAAAAAGAATATCAAATACAATAAGCAGAAAGCCGAAGGGAAAGAAAAGCTGCAGGCAGGAGATACGATCCAGTTCTATCTCTCTGACGAAACTTTAAGCAGTTTCCAGAAGGAGGTTTCCCATAAGACTTCCTCTTATGAGAAGGCTTTTGAGACCCTTAAGGGGATTCAGGTTGTTTATGAGAATGACCATATCCTTATTTTAAATAAACCCTTTGGCATTCTCACCCAGAAGGCTTCCGATCAGGATCTTTCCTTAAACGAATGGCTGATCGGTTATCTGCTTCACAAAGGAGATCTTACGGAAGCAGATTTACAAACCTTTCATCCCTCGGCCTGCAACCGGCTCGACCGCAATACCTGCGGACTGGTTCTGTGTTCCAAAACCATAAGAGGCGGGCAGGTGTTAAGTGAATGGATCCGTTCCCGGGATGTCCGGAAGTTTTATCATCTGTTTGTAAAAGGAACCGGATTGCAGAAAGAAGCCTTAAAAGGGTATCTGAAGAAGGATGCGAAAACGAACCGTGTTTCCGTAAGCCGGAATGTTTCAGATGGAGACTACATTGAGACCAGATATGAACCCCTTGCAGAATATGGAGATAAGACCCTTGTTGAGGTGGAACTGATTACCGGAAAGACCCATCAGATCCGTGCCCATATGGCATCCATCGGCCACCCGCTGCTTGGTGATTACAAATACGGCGATCGTGAATTTAATGATCGATATAAGAAAAAGCTTGATATCCAGAGTCAGATGCTCTGCGCCTGCCGGCTGGAATTCCCGGAATGTGAAGAAGCTTTACCGGATTTAAGCAGACGGACTCTTACGATTCCGGAACCGGAGCTGTTCCAAAGGTTAAAATTCGTCTGATGAAACAGAAATGGTATTTACAATGAACCCGGATATCAGAAAGGAAGGGAGACCAATGTCAACCTGGAGTTCCAGAGGACTTCGAGGATCTACCCTCGAGGATATGATCAATCGGACGAACGAACGGTACTTAGAGAGCGGACTGGCTCTGATCCAGAAAATTCCGACTCCGATTACCCCGATTAATATTGATAAGAATACCAGGCATATTACCTTAGCCTATTTTGACCAGAAAAGTACGGTAGACTATATCGGTGCGGTACAGGGCATTCCGGTCTGCTTCGATGCCAAGGAATGTGCCGTGGACCGTTTCCCACTTCAGAATATCCACGAGCATCAGGTGAAGTTCATGGCAGACTTTGAGAAGCAGGGGGGAATTTCCTTTTTTCTCATTTATTATACCCACCGGGATGAATTCTTTTATCTGCCCTACGAGATCTTCCGGTTTTTCTGGGACCGTTCTTTAGAAGATGGACGTAAAAGCTTCCTTTATGAGGAAATGAACCCAGATTACCGTCTTCCAAAGAAGCATGGTGTGTTAGTGCCATACCTCGATATCCTGCAGAAGGATCTGGAAGAACGGGAGTTGACAAATGAATCATAGTTTCGTATACTAACAGTAATTTAGCGTGTTACCTAATTAGCACGTTACCATAATAAAGTGTTTAAAATCCATAAACACGATGAAAAGTAAAGGAAAGCACTATGAAAAATATTCTATTACATACGCCGGAAGGTGTCCGCGATATTTACGGAAACGAACTGGCCGGCAAGGAACACATCGAACAGGTCATTGGTGAGAAGTTAAGCTGCTTCGGATACGAAAGCATTGAAACACCGACCTTTGAATTTTTTGACGTATTCTCCAAGGAGATCGGTACAACCCCCTCCAAGGAACTGTACAAATTCTTTGATAAAGAAGGAAATACTCTTGTTCTACGTCCGGACTTTACGCCATCCATTGCACGATGTGCAGCGAAATACTATATGGATGAGACACAGCCGATCCGTTTTTGTTATAAGGGAAATACCTTTATCAATACCGGAAGCCTGCAGGGCAAATTAAAGGAAGTCACCCAGATGGGGGCAGAGCTTATGAACGATGATTCCGTGGAAGCCGATGCCGAAATGATCGCTCTGGTTGTGGAATCCTTATTACAGACAGGGTTAAAAGAATTCCAGATCAGCATCGGGGAAGTAGAATACTTTAAGGGTCTTTGTGAAGAGGCCGGATTGTCTTTAGAAACCGCAGAAGACCTTCGGGAACTGATTTCCGGCAAGAACCTTTTCGGTGCCGAAGAGCTGTTAAAGGAGCGGAATGTCTGTGTAGAAGAGCGCGAGCGGCTGCTTAAGATTTCCGACTTTTTCGGAGCAGTTGAGATTCTGGATGAAGCGGAAATCCAGGTCCATAACGAAACCTCGCAAAAAGCCGTTTCCCATCTTAAGAAATTGTATGAAGTACTGAAAGCCTATGGTGTAGAAAAGTATGTATCCTTTGACCTTGGCATGCTCAGTAAATACCATTATTATACCGGTGTCATCTTTAAAGCCTTTTCTTATGGTGTTGGTGATGCGATTGTAAAGGGGGGCCGTTATGATAAGCTGCTTGGCTGCTTCGGAAAGAGTGCTCCGGCCATTGGATTTGCTGTTGTGATTGATGATCTGCTTTTATCCTTAGAGCGTCAGAACGGCACCTATCAGGAAAAGCCGGTCGTACAAAAACTCACCTATACCGAAAGCAATTATGCAGAAAAATTGAAAATGGCACAGGCCCTTCGTGGCGAAGGCAGACGTGTTGCCCTGATTCCCGAATCTGAAAGAACCGAGGTTTAAACCATGAGTGAAGATCGTTATTTAACATTTGCATTAGGCAAAGGAAGACTTGCCAATACAACACTGGATCTGCTAGAGCAGATCGGAATTACCTGTGAAGAAATGAAAGACAAGAATACTCGTAAGCTGATCTTTGTAAACGAAGAATTGAAGCTGAAATTCTTCTTAAGCAAAGCGTTGGATGTCCCTACTTATGTGGAGTACGGGGCCGCGGACATCGGTGTGGTCGGAAAGGACACGATTCTGGAAGAAAACCGCCGTGTCTATGAGGTGCTGGACCTTGGCTTTGGCAAGTGCCGGATGTGCGTATGCGGGCCGGCCTCTGCAAGGGAATTGTTACAGCATCATGAACGGATCCGCGTAGCAAGCAAATATCCGATTATTGCCAAGGATTATTTTTATAACAAAAAGCATCAGACCGTGGATATCATCAAGCTGAACGGTTCTGTAGAGCTTGGACCGATTGTCGGACTTTCCGATGTGATCGTGGATATTGTAGAAACCGGTTCTACCTTACGTGAGAACGGTCTTGAAGTATTAGAAGAGATCTGCCCGTTATCTGCCCGCATGATTGTCAATCAGGTCAGCATGCAGATGGAATCGGAACGGATCAAGGAACTGATTTCCAAAATGAAAGCACTGTGTGAAAATAATTAATGGAAACACCAAGGGAGGAAAGAATCATGCGTATTGTAGAACTGACGGATGAAACGAAAAACAATCTGCTCGAAAGCCTTTTAAAAAGAAGCCCGAACAGCTATGGACAGTATGAAAAGACGGTAAATGACATTATTGAGGATGTCCGTGCAAGAAGGGATGAGGCGCTTTTTGAATATACCCTGAAGTTCGATCATTGTGAAATGAATGCAGAAAAGATCCGTGTTACAAGGGAAGAAATCGACGAGGCTTATGTACAGCTTGAAGAAAACTTCATTGAGGTGATGAAGCACTCGGCGGAAAACATTCGTAAATTTCATCAGAAACAGATGCACAACAGCTGGATCGTTCCAGAGGATAACGGAACCATTTTGGGGCAGAAGATTACGCCCATTTCCATTTCCGGTGTTTACGTTCCAGGCGGTAAGGCCGCTTATCCGTCCAGCGTATTGATGAATGTACTGCCTGCAAAAGTTGCTGGTGTTTCCCGTATTATTATGACAACCCCTCCCGGAAAGGACGGCAAGGTCAATCCCGGAACACTGGTTGCCGCAGACATTGCCGGTGTCGATGAAATTTACAAGGTCGGCGGTTCACAGGCTATTGCGGCCATGGCATTCGGAACCGAAAGCGTACCGAAGGTCGATAAGATCACCGGTCCCGGTAACATTTTCGTTGCCCTTGCCAAGAAAGCCTGCTTTGGCTATGTCAGCATTGATTCCATCGCAGGACCAAGTGAAATTTTAGTACTTGCCGATGAAAGTGCAACGCCCCGTTATGTTGCAGCAGACCTGTTATCCCAGGCAGAGCACGATGAGATGGCAAGCGCGATTTTAATTACGACAAGCAGGGAGCTTGCCGACAAGGTATCTGAAGAGGTGGAAGCCTTTACGAAGCAGTTATCCCGTGAGGAGATCATCCGGAAATCCATGGATCACTACGGATATATCCTCGTTGCCGAAAATATGGAGCAGGCCATTGATGCCGTCAATGAAATTGCATCCGAGCATCTGGAGATTCTGACGAAGAATCCTTATGAAACCATGACCAAGGTAAAGAATGCCGGTGCGATTTTCCTCGGAGAATACTCCTCCGAGCCTTTGGGCGATTACTATGCAGGACCGAACCACATTTTACCGACCAACGGAACCGCAAGATTTTTCTCTCCGTTAAATGTGGATGATTTCCTTAAGAAAACCAGCATTATTTCCTATTCCAGAGATGCTTTGGAGAAGGTTCATAAAGAAATTGAACTGTTTGCAGAAAAAGAGGGCTTGACCGCACACGCAAACTCGATTAAAGTTAGGTTTGAATAGATCTTAAGAAAGGTTGTGAACCGGATGAACAGAAACGCTTCCGTAAAACGCAAAACAAAAGAAACCGATATTTCTCTTTCCATTAACTTAGACGGATCCGGAAAGTCCGAGATTTCAACAGGAATCGGCTTCTTTGATCATATGCTAGAGGGATTTTCCCGTCATGGTTTTTTTGACCTTGACGTAAAGGTTATAGGAGACCTTCATGTAGACGGACACCATACCGTGGAGGATACGGGAATTGTGCTGGGAACTGCCATTAAGGAGGCTCTTGGGGATAAGAAATCCATCAAACGATTCGGTTCCTGTATTCTGCCGATGGACGATGCACTCTGTTTATGTGCGGTAGATTTAGGCGGCAGACCTTACTTTAAGATGGATGCACAGATTACAGCGCCCATGGTGGGGAACTTTGATACCGAGCTGGTACGGGAATTCTTTTATGCCGTTTCCTATACGGCAGGAATGAACCTGCATATCAAGATGCTCGACGGAGTAAATGCCCATCATATCATCGAGGCCATGTTCAAGAGCTTTGCCAAGGCACTGGATGAAGCCACGAAGAAGGACGAAAGAATTACCGATGTATTAAGTACGAAAGGAAGCTTATAGTTTCAATGGAACAGTTTAAGAAATTTATACCATGTATTTATTTAAAGGATGGCTGTGCCGTAGCAGGCTTTCAGAGCCGGGAAATCGTCAGTGAGAATCCGGTGGAGCTTGCCTGCTTTTACAGCGAATGCAATGCCGATGAAATCTTAGTGTTTGATCTTTCCTATGATGATGCAAGCCACGAGGCAGCCCTTGATCTCATTAAGGAGATCTGCAGCCGTGCCACTCTTCCGGTCATTGGTGCCGGTAATGTAAAGCGTATGGAAGATATTAAGAAACTGCTTTATGCCGGATGCACGAAAGCCGCATTAAATTATTCCAAAGAGGGCAATATTGAGATCACGAAAGAGGTATCCGATAAGTTTGGCAAAGAAAAGATCGTTGCCTGCATTGCAGCTGCAGAAGAGATCAAGGCCAACGAATCCCTTCTCAGCGAATATGTAAATGAAGTGATTCTGATCTCCGAAAAGACGATCAAACAGGCCATCGAAATCTCGAAGATGCCTTTTATCGTTACCCTGCCGGAGGTTTCCCTAGATAAGATTTTAGAGCTTTTGTCCGTAGAACATATTGCAGGAATTACCGGACCTGCGGTCAATGAAAACGCGAAAGAATTAAATGACATCAAGGATCTGTGTTCCGGAAACGGAATTGCCGTCCATACCTTTGAACCGGAGATTCCCTGGAGTGACCTTAAGAAGAACAGCGACGGCCTTGTACCTGTGATTGTACAGGACTATAAGACCCAGGAAGTTCTGATGATGGCGTACATGAATGAAGAAGCCTACCGCGCCACCTTAAAGAGCGGCCGCATGAATTATTTCAGCAGAAGCCGCCAGAGCCAGTGGCTTAAGGGTGAAACCAGCGGTCATTTCCAGTATGTCATGGAAATGAAAGCCGACTGTGACAAGGATACCATTCTTGCTAAGGTTTCCCAGATCGGGGCAGCCTGCCACACCGGTAATTACAGCTGCTTCTTTAATGAAATCATGAAGAAGGAATACTCGGAATCGAATCCGCTTCTGGTATTTGAATCCGTTTTGAATGTCATCAAGGACCGTAAGGTAAATCCCAAGGAAGGGTCTTATACCAATTATCTGTTTGATAAGGGAATTGATAAGATTCTTAAGAAGCTTGGCGAGGAAGCAACGGAAATCGTCATTGCTGCCAAGAATCCGAACGCCAATGAGATTAAGTATGAAATTGCAGATTTCCTGTATCATATGATGGTTCTGATGGTGGAACGCGGCGTCACCTGGGAAGAGATTACCGAGGAACTGGATAAGAGATAAAGAATCGTTACAAGAATGATTCATTAAGAGACATATTTGAATGGTCCCGTCATATATTGATAAAAATAAATGAATGGGACAACATGATGAGTATCAGTACCGATAAAAAATTAGAGCTGCTACGGGATATTCGTCTGGAAAACCAGCGGAATCATCAGCTTATGCAGGAACGACAGCACATTTTGGAAGCTCCTTCTTTCAGGGAGGCTTCAATGGGAAACATGGATCGTGGAAAAGGTACTTCTCCGGGGTGGAGGAGCTTGCGGTTCCGGATTTTTGTTTCCTTTTTGTTGTTGGGTGGATTTATTGTTGCCCACAAAATGGAATGGCACTATCGTGACATCGACTGTGGTGTGTTCTTACAGCAGATGAATCAGTCCATATCCTTCGAACAGCTCATGCAGGATGGAAAGGCATTATTGAACCATGAGAAAGCTTCAGTTAAGTGAAGAAATTTTAATGCAGGTGGAAAAGCCTGCCCGTTATATTGGAAACGAAGTCAATGCAGTTATGAAGAATCCGGAAGAAGTGGAGGTCCGGTTTGCCATGTGCTTCCCGGATGTGTATGAGATCGGCATGTCCCATCTCGGCATCCAGATTCTTTATGATATGCTGAATTCCTTTGAGGATGTATGGTGCGAACGCGTGTATTCCCCATGGGTGGATCTTGACCGGATCATGAGAGAAAAGCACATCCCGCTTTTTGCACTGGAATCACAGGATCCGATTAAGGAGTTTGATTTCCTTGGAATTACGATCCAGTATGAAATGTGTTATACCAATATCTTACAGGTGCTGGATTTATCCGGCATTCCGCTCCTTGCAAAAGACCGTACCGGTAAAGAACCGATCGTCATCGGTGGCGGCCCGTGTACTTATAACCCGGAGCCGATCGCCGATTTCTTCGATATCTTCTATATTGGAGAGGGTGAGACCCGCTACCGGGAACTGATTGACCTTTATAAGGAATGCAGGAAGAAGGGACTCAGCCGTCAGGACTTTTTACGGAAGGCAGCCTGCATTCCCGGAATGTATGTACCTTCCCTTTACGAGGTTACCTACCACGAGGACGGCACAATCGCAGAACGTAAGAAGCTCGTGCCGGAAATTCCGGATGTGATTCATAAAGAACTGGTCTGTGATGTTTCCGAAACGTATTATCCGGAAAAACCTGTCGTTCCGTTTATTAAGGTAACCCAGGATCGAGTTGTACTTGAAATCCAGAGAGGCTGCATCCGTGGCTGCCGGTTCTGTCAGGCAGGACAGTTGTATCGTCCGGTGCGGGAACGGAGCCTTACCTATCTGGAGGATAAAGCCATTAAATTATTAAAGAATACCGGACATGAAGAAATTTCCTTAAGTTCGTTAAGTTCAAGTGACTACACAAAGCTTCCGGAACTTCTGGATTTCCTGATTGACGAATGTGAACGCCGGAAGGTCAATATATCCCTTCCTTCCCTGCGGATTGATGCATTCTCCTTAGATGTTATGAATAAGGTGCAGGATGTCAAAAAAAGCAGTCTGACCTTTGCACCGGAAGCGGGAAGCCAGCGTCTGCGTAATGTGATTAACAAGGGATTGACCGAAGAAGTCATCCTTCATGGCGCCCTTCTTGCTTTTGAGGGTGGATGGACCAGAGTCAAGCTTTACTTCATGCTCGGGCTTCCTTTTGAAACCGAAGACGATATCCGCGGTATTGCTGAACTTTGTAATAAGATCGCGGCCGAATTTTACGAGACGGTTCCCAAAGAAAAACGAAACGGAAGGGTACAGATCGTGGCAAGCACCTCGTTCTTTATCCCCAAGCCGTTTACCCCGTTCCAGTGGGCACCCCAGTGTACAAAGGAGCAGTTTTTAGAGAAGGCCTACCTCACAAGAACCTCCATTATGAGCCAGCTAAACCAGAAGAGCATCAAATACAACTGGCATGAAGCCGATGTGAGCGTCCTTGAAAGCGTTCTTGCAAGAGGTGACCGGAGGTTAAACAAAGCCATTTTACGCGCCTATGAAAGAGGTTGTATCTATGATGCGTGGAGTGAATATTATAAGCATGACGTATGGCTTTCCGTCTTTGAAGAATGCGGCATTGATCCGGACTTTTATACGACAAGGCCCCGTGAGGATGATGAAGTCTTTCCGTGGGATTTCCTGGACTGCGGCGTAACCAAAGAGTTCCTTTTACGGGAATGGCATAAAGCGCAGGAGGAGACCGTAACCCTAAACTGCAAACAGCAGTGCAACGGATGCGGTGCAGCCAAATATCATACGGGAATCTGTATGGAACCACGTACCAGTAAAGGAGCAGAAGAATAAGTAATGAAGGTCAGAGTGAAATTTTCAAAATACGGTCCGGTGAAGTTCATCGGGCATCTGGATGTGATGCGCTATTTCCAGAAAGCCATCCGCAGGGCAGAAATTGATGTGGCTTATTCCGAAGGATTTTCACCGCATCAGAAGCTTTCCTTTGCGGCTCCGTTATCGGTTGGCCATACGAGCAGCGGGGAATACTTTGATCTGGAGCTTTGCAGCTTAAACAATACCGAAGAATTAAAGGCGGCTTTACAGTCTGCCATGGTGGAAGGAATTGATATTCTCGATGTCCGGCTTTTGGACGATGCCGAGGGCAATGCCATGGCAAGCGTGGAGGCTGCATCCTATTATGTGACTATTCGTGACAGTGTTAAGCTTCCGGATGGTTTTATGGAGAAGCTGCTTATTTTTTACGAACAGGACAATATTCCTGTCGTAAAAGAAACCAAGCGTGGTCATAAGGAAATTAATTTAAAAGAAAGCATTTATGAGCTGTCTGTGGTATCGTGTGCGCTCGGAAAAGCAGATGAAGAAGTAAAGGAACGGATCTACATGAAATTAAATGCCAGCAGTGGCGGAAATATCAAGCCGGGCTTTGTGCTCGAGAGCTTCTGTAATTCCATTTCCTATGAGATGCCGCCGTTTGGTTATACGGTCCACAGAATTGAAACCTATCGGGAACGGGAAGGAGAGTTCGTACCGCTGTTATGGGAAAAATCATAGTCATTCGTAAAGCAGACCGGATTCTGGTTTTTACCTTTCCGGATTACCGGCCGGATGCGCTGCAGGTATTCTTTGCGCCCGGAAAAGGGGATCTGGTCGGAAATGTATATGTAGGGCGCGTGGACCGCGTACTGCCGTCCATGGGCGCTGCCTTTGTGTCCGTGCGTAAGGATCAGAATGTGTATCTCCCCCTGTCACCAGATGCCTCACTTAAGGCAGGAGAGGAAATTCTCGTCCAGATTGAACGGATGGGTATGGGAGACAAGCTTCCGACTGCCAAAACAGATATTGACCTGGTCGGTCGTTACAGTATCTGCCGTGTAAACGGGAAAGGCATGCATTTTTCGAAAAAGCTGTCCCCTTCGGTGGTTACCGCTTTTAAAGAAGCCTTATCAGCAAGGGGAATGGCCGGAAGACGAGACTTTGGTTTTACGATCCGTACGAACATCGATGCCTTGAAGGACTATGAGGAAGCCTTTCACGAAATAGAAGAGCAGATCGGGAATGCGGCAAGGATCAGGGAAGCAGCTTCCCACCGGAGTATTTACAGCTGTCTGTATCAGGACACGCCGGAATACCTTTCCTATATCAAAGGAATTCCGCTTGCTTCCTATGAAGAAATCGTCACGGAGGATCCCGGAATTTATGAGGACCTGCAAAAGCTGTTCCCGGCTGAAAAGCTCCGGCTTTATACCGATGCATCCTATCCGCTTGAAAAGCTGTATTCCATTTCCACGCATTTAAAAGAAGCGCTGTCCGAAAAGGTCTGGCTGAAAAACGGCGGTTATCTGATTATCCAGAAGACCGAAGCCATGACGGTCATTGATGTAAATTCCGGAAAAGGCAGTGAGAAGAAGGGAAACAGCAAGGAAGACATGGTGTTTGCCATGAACTGTGAAGCGGCTGCGGAAATTGCACGCCAGTTACGGCTGCGGAATCATTCCGGCATCATTGTGGTGGATTTTATCAATATGGAAGAAGAACCGCATAAACAGCAGTTACTGACCCGTTTCGACCAGTATCTTAAGGAAGATAAGCTGCCAAGCCGTGTCGTGGATCTGACGCCGTTAGGAATTGTAGAGGTCACCCGCAAAAAATTTAACAAGCCGTTAAAAGAAATGCTTGACAATATAGAAATTTGATGATATTTTAGTTAAGTATGCCGCATAGCGAGGTAGAAGTGTGCCTTCAGGACTTCCTGAAACACCACCGAAGCTAGCGAGTAAACCATTTATGGTTAGTATAGGAGGTGCCATATGTACGCAATCATTGCAACAGGTGGAAAGCAGTACAAAGTTTCCGAAGGAGATATCATCAAGGTTGAAAAGCTTGATGCGGAAGCAGGAGCTACTGTAACATTTGACCAGGTTGTCGCTGTAAGCGATAAGGAGCTTAAGGTTGCCGGTGATGTAGCGAACGCAAGCGTAACTGCAACTGTTATGGAACAGGGCAGATATCGTAAAGTGATCGTTTACAAGTATAAAAGAAAAACCGGTTATCATAAGAAGAACGGTCACAGACAAGCATACACTCAGGTTAAGATTGAAAAGATCAACGCATAGTATGCATAGAAACAGGTTAAGATGACAACAGTAACCATTTTGCAATCGAAAGACGGGGAATACAAAGGTTTTGTCTGTGCAGGACATGCAGGCTATGCCAATTCCGGCAGCGATATCGTGTGTGCCGCAATTTCTGTTCTGGTAATTAATACGATTAATTCTCTGGATCAGTTAACGAAGGCATCCCTCAATGTCGAAGCGGAAGAAACCGACGGATACATATCCTGTCAGTTTAAGGAGCCTTTAAACGAAGCACAGAAGCTGTTAATGGATTCCTTTGTTCTGGGGATTGAACATGTCGTAGATGGCTACGGCAGTCAGAAGAAATTTTTGAAATCGAAGAAATATTGTGAACTGAAATTTAAGGAGGTGTAGACCATGTTAAATATGAACCTTCAATTTTTCGCTCATAAGAAGGGTGTTGGTTCTACCAAGAACGGTAGAGATTCCGAATCCAAGAGATTAGGTGCGAAAAGAGCTGACGGACAATTCGTAAAAGCAGGTAATATTTTATACAGACAGCGCGGAACTAAGATTCATCCCGGTATCAACGTTGGACGTGGCGGTGATGATACACTGTTTGCATTAGTTGATGGAGTGCTTAAGTTCGAAAGAAAAGGAAGAGACAAGAAACAGGCTTCCGTTTATCCGGTAGAGAAATAGTACAAAAATGATCAGGCTTCAAACATTTCCGTTTGAAGCCTTTTCCAATTAAGGAGGCAGGTCATGTTTGCAGATAGAGCCAGAATTATCGTAAGAAGCGGAAAAGGCGGAGACGGTCATGTATCCTTCCGCAGAGAAAAATATGTACCAAGCGGTGGACCGGATGGCGGCGATGGCGGTCATGGCGGCAGCGTGATTTTAGAGGTCGATGATGGCTTAAACACGCTCGCAGATTATCGTCACGTACGGAAATATCATGCAGAAGATGGCGAAAACGGAAATAAGAAGAAGTGCCGCGGAAAAGACGGTGCGGACATCATTTTAAAGATGCCGGAAGGAACTGTTGTAAAGGAAGCCGAAAGTGGTAAGGTCATTACCGATCTTTCCGGTGAGAACCGCCGGTTTGTCCTGTTACAGGGCGGCAAGGGCGGTAACGGCAATCATCATTACGCAACCAGCACCATGCAGGCACCAAAATATGCCCAGCCGGGACAGCCTGCCAAGGAAATGGAACTTTTATTGGAGCTTAAGGTAATCGCAGATGTCGGCCTTGTGGGATTCCCGAATGTAGGGAAATCCACCTTCCTTACGAAGGTTTCCAATGCCCGTCCGAAGATTGCCAACTATCATTTCACAACCTTAAACCCGCATCTGGGTGTTGTGGATCTGGAAGATGCCAGGGGATTTGTCATTGCAGACATTCCGGGACTCATTGAAGGAGCTTCCGAAGGTGTCGGACTTGGATTTGAATTCCTGCGGCACATTGAACGGACCAAGGTCATGATTCACATTGTGGATGTGGCATCGACCGAGGGAAGAGATCCGATTGCAGATATTTATGCAATCAATAAAGAATTGGAAAATTACAATCCCGAAATTGCGAAACGGCCGCAGGTCATTGCCGCAAATAAGACGGATATGATTTTTATACAGGAAGGCGAAGAGGATCCGGTGGAACGTCTTCGCAAAGAATTTGAACCGAAGGGAATCAAGGTTTATCCGATTTCTGCATTGAGTGGAGAGGGCATCCGTGAGCTGCTTTATGAGGTACGTCATATGCTCGATGGCATCGATGAAAAGCCTATCGTCTTTGAGCAGGAATTCTTCCCGGAATATATGCTGGCCAATGGCGATGAGCCATACAGCGTCACCTATGACGAAGAAGCGGATGAATATGTGGTCGAAGGCCCCCGTATCGAAAAGATGCTTGGTTATACCAATCTGGAATCCGAAAAGGGCTTTACCTTCTTCCAGAATTTCCTGAAGTTAAACGGTATTTTGGAACAGTTAGAGGAACTTGGTATTCAGGAGGGAGACACCGTAAGAATGTACGGTCTTTCCTTTGATTATTACAAATAGGAGAATTTGATGATGACAAGTAAGCAGCGTGCATATTTAAAAGGGCTGGCAATGAACATTGAGCCGGTCTTCCAGATTGGCAAGTCCGGACTTACCCCCGAAGTTACCGAGGCCGTCCGTGAAAGCTTTAACCGGAAAGAGCTTGTGAAGCTCGCCGTTCTCAAAAACTGCATGGAAGATCCCAATGCCATGGCACAGATTCTTGCAGAAAGAACCGGCTCCCAGGTGGTGCAGGTGATCGGGAAAAAGATTGTGCTTTATAAAGAGAACAAAGATCACAAAAAAATCGAATTACCCAGATAAACCGGAGGAAGCCAATGAAATCTGCTGATATTAAAAAGATCCGAAAGAAAATGGAAAAAGTGCTGGATAACGCGCGCTTTGAGCATACACTCGGTGTTGCCTATACGGCAGCCTGTCTCGCCATGCGTTATGATGTCGACATTACGAAAGCGCAGGTAGCAGGTCTTTTACACGACTGTGCCAAGTGCCTGACGAACGAAAAGCGCATTTCCATCTGTAAGAAGCATAATATCCAGATGAATGAAGCCGAGCTCAAGAATCCGCAGCTTCTTCATGCCAAGGTAGGAAGCTTCCTTGCCATGGAAGAGTTCGATATCCATGATCAGGACATCATCAATGCAATTCTGAATCATACGACCGGAAGACCGGATATGAGTCCGTTAGAGAAGATCATTTATATCGCAGATTATATCGAACCGGGAAGAAAGCAGGCACCAAACTTAACGTCGATCCGGAAAATGGCATTTGAGGATCCGGATAAAGCATTACTGATGATTCTGGAGGATACGCTTTCTTATCTTCAAAGTACCGGCAGCGTTGTCGATGCCATGACACAGAAAACCTATGATTTTTACAGTCAGTGTTCATAAAGGAGGATTCCATGGGAAAATTAACCGTAGAAGAAATTAAGAAAATGGCAGGTCTTGCCATCGAAGCATTGGAAGATAAGAAAGCAGAAGATATCCGTGTCATCGACATCAGCGAGGTATCTGTCCTTGCCGATTATTTCCTGATTGCAAGCGGGAAAAACCGCAATCAGTTACAGGCGCTTGCCGATGAAGTGGAAGAGAAACTCGGCCGTGCCGGATATCCGATGAAGCAGTCCGAAGGATATGACAGTGCCAACTGGATTCTTCTGGATTTTGGCGATATCATCATTCATCTGTTCGATCAGGAGAACCGTCTGTTCTATGATCTTGAACGGATCTGGCGGGATGGAAAGCAGATTGATCCGGAGTCTCTTCTTTCCGAATAATTTTTCATCTAAATCATACGTTGTTATGTAGGGGCGTTGTCTTTTTGGATCAACGCCTCTTTTTGTTTACTTTTTTGTATGCTCCTTTTATGCCTCGCCGCCTGATTTTCCGCCGGCATACATATAAAACGTAATAAGATACAGTCCGCAAATTCCGACGATGGCATAAATAATTCTGGAAACCCAGGAAAGATTACCAAAAATAAAAGCAACGAGATCGAAGGAAAAGAAGCCGATCAATCCCCAGTTAATTGCACCGATAATCGCAATAGTTAAAGCGGTACAGTCTAATGCTTTATTATTCATTATTGAAAACCTCCTTTCATTCAATGTATATTTTCCCCTGTTTTCGTATAAATATAATTGACAATAACAGGAATTTGCGATACCATAACGTGTAAATAAATTTACGGTTGCTTTATTAACCGTTAAAAGGAGGAAATTATTATGAAAAAATGGATGAGTTTATTACTCGTTGCCGCAATGACCATGTCTCTTCTTGCCGGCTGTGCTGGAAGCAGTACAAGTGATTCCGGCAGTACAGACACTAACGAAGCAGCAGAAAGCACTGCAGATACTTCTTCTGAAACTGCTTCCGGTGAAACCTTTAAAATCGGTGGAATTGGCCCTGTAACCGGTGGTGCTGCCGTATACGGTATTGCTGTTAAGAACGCAACAGAGCTCGCTATTAATGAAATTAACGCTGCAGGCGGAATCAACGGCTATCAGGTAGAATTCAACTTCCAGGATGATGAGCTTGATAATGAGAAATCCGTAAATGCTTACAACAACTTAAAGGACTGGGGAATGAACATTCTCGTCGGTACCGTAACAAGTGGATGCGCAATTGCAGTTGCAGCTGAAACAAAAAACGACAATATGTTCCAGATTACTCCTTCGGGCTCTTCTGTAGATATTGTTAATGGAAATGATAATGTTTTTCAGGTATGCTTTACTGATCCCAACCAGGGTGTTGGTGCAGCACAGTATATTGGCGAGAACGGCCTTGCTACAAAGGTAGCAGTCATTTACGACAGCTCTGATGTATATTCTTCCGGAATCTATACCAAATTTGCTGAAGAAGCAGCAAATCAGAATTTCGAAATTGTAGCTGCTGAAGCATTTACCGCAGATAACAAAACCGATTTCTCCGTTCAGCTTTCCAAGGCTCAGGAGGCAGGTGCTGATCTGGTATTCCTTCCAATTTATTATACAGAAGCATCCTTAATTCTTGCACAGGCAAATGCAATGGGCTACGCACCGAAATTCTTCGGTTGTGATGGTCTTGACGGTATCCTCGGTGTAGAAAACTTCGATGCCTCTCTGGCAGAAGGCGTTATGCTGTTAACACCTTTTGCAGCTGACGCACAGGATGATGCAACCAAGAGCTTTGTATCCGCTTATGAAGCTGCTTACGGCGAAACACCGAATCAGTTTGCAGCTGATGCTTATGATGCAGTATACATTGTAAAAGCAGCCATTGAAAAGAGTGGTGCCACACCTGCAGACGGTGTCTCCGGAATCTGTGATAAGTTAAAGAGTGTTATGACCGAGATCACTTATGATGGTCTTACCGGTGCCGGAATGAGCTGGGCTGCTGACGGTACTGTAAACAAAGCACCTAAAGCTATGGAAATCAAGAATGGTGAATATTCTTTAATCCAGTAATTAAAATTAAGAATCTGCTTTCATAAAGCATAGAAATGAATCCAACGGGGGATGTTGTTATCAGCATCCCTCTTTTTCATCACAGGATTATAAAATCTATTATAAATTACCATTTCACTATTGCAATGCGTTAAAGTAATTTGTTATAATATTATGAATATTTTTTTAAGGTACTTTTATTATACTTTCACATAAGAAAGGACAGGATTTGTTATGAGTTTTATATCCTACTTAATCAATGGAATCAGTTTAGGAAGCGTATATGCGATCATTGCGCTTGGCTATACCATGGTTTACGGCATTGCAAAAATGCTGAACTTTGCCCATGGTGATGTCATCATGGTCGGCGCTTACACCATTTTTGCAACCGTCAGTATGGCAGGACTGCCGCCGGCACTTGGCATTTTCCTTTCCGTAGTGCTGTGTACCGTGCTTGGTATTACCATTGAGGCCATTGCCTATCGTCCGTTACGTCAGGCATCTTCCTCCCTGGTTGTTCTGATCACTGCAATTGGTGTCAGCTATTTCCTGCAGAATATTGCATTACTTATTTTCGGTGCAAACACCAAAGCATTTACTTCGGTTGTCAACGTTCCGAGCCTTTCTCTTGCAGGAGGACAGATTACCATCAGTGGAGAGACGATCGTAACTATTTTATCCTGTATCGTCATTATGATCGGCTTAACCTTATTTGTGAATAAAACCAAAGCAGGGCAGGCCATGCTTGCTGTTTCCGAGGATAAGGGTGCTGCACAGCTTATGGGTATCAATGTAAACGGAACCATTTCCCTGACCTTTGCGATAGGCTCTGCATTGGCAGCCATTGCAGGTATGCTGTTATGTTCTTCTTATCCGGCATTGACTCCGTACACCGGCTCCATGCCCGGTATCAAAGCATTCGTTGCTGCCGTATTTGGTGGAATCGGTTCGATTCCTGGTGCGCTGATTGGTGGAATTATTCTTGGAATCATTGAGATTTTAAGTAAAGCCTATATTTCCTCCCAGTTATCCGATGCCATTGTGTTCATGGTATTGATTGTCGTTCTTCTGGTGAAGCCTACCGGTATTCTTGGTAAGAAGATTCAGGAAAAGGTTTAAGGAGGAGCAGAATATGAAAATCAAAATGACGAGAAATCTTCGTGAAAATTTAATTACTTATGGAATTGTTATTGTTGCTTTTATCATTGTAGAAAGCATGATAGCAACCGGTAACATTTCAAGTCTTATGAAAGGACTTCTGGTTCCTCTGTGTGTCTATGTCATTATGGCGGTTTCCCTGAATTTGACCGTTGGTATCCTGGGAGAGTTAAGCCTTGGACATGCAGGCTTTATGTGTGTCGGCGCCTTTACCGGAGCCTTTTTCTCCAAATGTATGGAGAACGTGATCACCGTAGGACCGTTACGGTTCATCTTGGCTATCCTTATCGGTGCCATATCTGCCGGTCTCATCGGCTTCCTGATCGGCATGCCGGTATTACGGTTAAAGGGCGATTATCTTGCCATTGTAACGCTTGCTTTCGGTGAAATTATTAAGAACATCATCAACGTTTTATATATTGGTAAGGATTCCAATGGACTTCATTTTTCCATGAAGGATGCCGTTTCCCTGAATATGGAACCGGATGGTCAGATCATCATTAACGGTGCACAGGGTATTACCGGTACGCCGAAGGATTCCAATTTTGTCATCGGTTTTGTATTGATTCTGATTACCTTATTTATTGTATTGAATCTGATCCGTTCCAGAGACGGGCGCGCGATCATGTCCATCCGTGATAACTTAATTGCAGCCGAATCCGTTGGTATCAACATCACGAAATATAAGCTGATGGCGTTTTCCATTTCCGCAGCTTTAGCCGGAATCGGCGGTGTGCTTTATGCCCATAACTTAAACAGCCTTATGGCAACTCCGAAGAACTTCGGTTACAACATGTCCATTACGATTCTGGTCTTCGTTGTACTTGGTGGAATCGGTAACATCCGCGGCTCGATCATTGCAGCCGTTGTATTGACCCTGCTTCCGGAGCTCTTACGTGGACTGAACGATTACCGTATGCTGATTTATTCCATCGTTCTGATCGTTATGATGCTCTTTAACTGGAGCCCGAAGTTCATCACCTTACGCGAGAAATATTCTCCAAAGAATCTTTTCCGCAAGAACGCAAAGGAGGGAAAGTAAAATGTCCACATTATTAGATGTTAAAGATTTAAGTATCTCTTTTGGCGGTCTGCATGCTGTAGATGACTTCAACATTTCCATTAAGAAAGGACAGTTGTACGGTCTGATCGGTCCGAACGGTGCCGGTAAGACAACCGTATTTAACCTGCTCACCGGTGTTTATAAGCCCAATGAGGGGAAGATTCTACTGGATGGGGTAGATATCACCGGAAAGAGCACGATTGAGATTAACAAAGAAGGAATTGCCCGTACCTTCCAGAACATTCGTCTGTTCAATGATTTATCCGTGCTGGACAATGTGAAGGTCGGACTTCATAATCATTATAAATATTCCACTATTGAAGGGATTCTTCGTCTGCCCAGATACTATAAGACCGAAAAGGCAATGAATGAACATGCCTTAGAGCTTCTTAAGGTATTTGACCTGGATCAGGAAGCGGATTTCCTGGCCTCTAACCTTCCTTATGGTAAACAGCGTAAACTGGAGATTGCAAGAGCGCTGGCAACCGAACCGAAGCTTTTACTGCTGGATGAGCCGGCAGCCGGCATGAACCCGAATGAAACGCAGGAATTAATGGATACGATCCGTTTTGTCCGTGATCATTTTGATATGACGGTATTGCTGATTGAGCATGATATGAAGCTGGTATCCGGAATCTGCGAGGAGCTTACCGTCCTTAACTTTGGCCGTGTCCTTGCACAGGGAGCCACCAGTGATGTTTTGAATAACCCTGAAGTAATTACTGCTTATCTCGGTGAATAGTCTTACCTTGATTCGGAATTTATGAACAAACGGATACTTAGATGAGGAGGATTTTAACATGTCCATGTTGGAAATCAAAGATTTGGAAGTATATTACGGCATGATACAGGCGATTAAAGGTGTTTCCTTTGATGTAAACGAGGGAGAAGTAATTGCATTAATTGGAGCGAATGGTGCAGGAAAAACAACCATTCTCCATACGATTACCGGATTACTCAATGCCAAGAAAGGCTCTGTATGGTTTGAAGGAAAGGATATCACCAAGGTACCGGCTCACAAAATTGTTTCTATGGGAATGGCGCACGTTCCGGAAGGCAGAAGAGTCTTTGCCAACCTAACGGTTCTGCAAAACCTCAAAATGGGAGCTTATACCCGCAAAGATAAGAATGAGATCGAACAGACACTGGATAATATTTACAAACGTTTTCCACGCCTTAAGGAACGTCAGAACCAGCTTGCCGGAACCTTAAGTGGTGGTGAACAGCAGATGCTTGCTATGGGCCGGGCATTAATGTCTCACCCGAAAATTATTCTCATGGATGAGCCTTCCATGGGACTTTCACCCATTTTTGTAAATGAAATTTTTGACATTATTAAAAGTGTCAGTGCCAGCGGAACCACGGTATTACTGGTAGAACAGAATGCGAAAAAAGCATTGTCCATTGCAGATCGTGCCTATGTTCTCGAGACCGGTAAGATTGTCTTATCCGGTAAAGCCAGCGATCTGTTAAACAATGATTCCATTAAAAAAGCATATCTTGGAGAATAAACAGCCTATGTATGTGGGGCTGATCTATTATAATTAAATAAGTAGCAGGAGGGTGAACGCGATGGAAAAGAATATCGTAATTACAATTGCCAGACAATACGGAAGCGGCGGACGTACCATCGCCCAGATGTTGTCAGAGCGTATGGGGATTCATTACTATGATAAGGAGCTGTTAAGACTGGCTTCTGAAGACAGTGGTATTAATGAAGATTTGTTCCGGAATGCCGATGAACAGGTTAAAGCAACCCGGCTTTTTAAGATTGCGCACAGTGTCTATAAGGGAGAACTGATTCCTCCGGAAAGCGACGATTTCACTTCCATGGAAAATCTGTTTAATTATCAGGCAAAAATTATTAAGAAGCTTGCTGAACAGGACGAATCCTGTATTATCGTCGGCCGTTGTGCGGAATATGTGTTAAAAGACTATGACAATGTTCTAAGTGTTTTTATCCATGCACCACACGAATATTGTATGGAGCAGGCTGCAAAGAAGCAGAGCATGGGTTCCAGGGAATTAGAGCGTTATATTCAGAAGATCGACAAGCATCGTGCCGATTATCACAAGTATTATACCGGTCTGGACTGGACCGATGCCCGGAACTATGATCTGTGTCTCGACAGTTCCAAGCTTGGCTTCGAACGCTGCGTACAGGAGATTATGTCTTATATTAATGTGAGATTCAGCTAAGCAGCAAATAAGAAAACAGAACCAGAATCACATTTTTAACTTTTCACAAATAACAGGAAGATATAAGATACGAAAAAGCACATCCATATACCGGAATAAATTTACGGTTAAGGATGTGCTTTTCCTCTTTCCTTATTTCATAACACGGAAGACACCAAATACCTTGCCCAGAATCTGACAGTCATCCACGATAATCGGATCCATCGTGTCATTCTCCGGCTGGAGACGGATATGTCCATTTTCCTTATAGAAAGTCTTCACAGTAGCAGAATCGTCAATAAGTGCAACAACCGTGTCTCCATTATGCGCGGTATTGCAGGCATTCACAAAGATCTGGTCTCCACTGAAAATTCCAACGTTAATCATGGAATCGCCCTTCACCTTCAGGACAAAAGATTCTCCCTGTGGAACCAGTTCTGCAGGAACCGGGAAATAACTGTCGATATTCTCTTCTGCAAGAATCGGAGTTCCGGCAGCAACCTGTCCGACAACCGGAAGGCTGACCATCTCGGTGCGGACCATCTGAAAATTATCATCACAAATCTCAATGGCACGCGGCTTCGTAGGATCACGGCGGATATAGCCATTCTTCTCAAGAGTCTCCAAATGAGAATGTACCGAAGAAGTGGAACGGAGATTCACAGCCTCACAGATCTCACGTACTGCAGGCGGATAGCCGCGCTTTAATATTTCTTCCTTAATATAATCCAATATTTCCTGTTGCTTGGCACTGATCTTACCGTATCCCATCAAAAACCTCCTTAATAAAACAAGCCTTTAGTTAACTTATTTTTAGTATAGCATAGATTCCTGCCCAAGGCAAACATATATTCCGAAAAAATGTTCGATTATTTTCTCTCAAAGTATTGACATGCGAAAATACGTTCGATATAATTCAATCATAGACACAGAACGGTTGTTCGCAACAGACGTTCGATCCATCCGAACAGAAGAGAAAAGAGGAATTCAGTATGAACACATTGAACGAAAGAAGAAGTGAGAGAAGAATCCGCAGGAACCGCATGAAGAGAAGAAGAGAGCTCCGTAAGCACATTCTGACCCTTGCCCTGACATTCGTACTTGTCATCACCTGTTCCATGATGTTCTTTACTGTGAAGACGAAGGCGCAGAACAGCGATGAAGCTATTTATTATAAATATTATAAGAGTATTACCGTAAGCAGGGGCGACTCCCTCTGGACATATGCTGCGGAATATGCAGATGAAGATCATTATGACAATTATCAGAACTATATTGATGAAGTTCTTCAGATGAATGGCCTTTCCAGTGAAGACATTACTGCCGGCCAACATCTGGTTATTCCTTATTACAGTGCAGAATTCGTTGCATAAGGAACTTTATATCTGCTTAGTTGTGTGGTTCATCATAATGCTCGCGTAATTGCACTGCATTTGCTGCACGGCGCTTTCTGGCATCTTCCTGTGCTGCATAATGCTTCCGGGTAGTATTGACGTCCTTATGCCCAAGAACATCGGCAACAAGATAAATATCCCCTGTTTCCCGATAGAGAGCAGTACCATATGTACTGCGCAGCTTATGAGGGGTAATATGTTTTAAGGTGGTTACCCGTGAAGCATATTTTTTTACCAGATTTTCAACTGCCCGTACAGTAATCCGACGGTTCTGTAAGGATAAGAATAATGCTTCTTCATGCCCCTCACTGGGAATGATATGATGACGCTGTTCCAGATAATCCAGTAAAGCATCCTGTACTTCATCTCCAAAATAAACAACCGTTTCATAGCCACCTTTTCGGCGGATTTTAATTCCGTTATTTTTGAAATCCACATCATTTAAGTCAAGGCCAACACATTCCGATACACGAATCCCGGTTCCTAAAAGAAGCGTTAATAACGCCACATCACGAATTCTCGTTTTCTGATGATAAACCAATTCCCGTTTCGTCAGCTTATCACCATCCTCGACCTGATCCAGTAAAATGGCAACTTCATCCGCATCCAGACGAATGATTTCTTTTTCATGTAGCTTGGGCAGTGGAACCAGGGCGGCCGGGTTTGTTTTAATCAGCTCTGAGGTATAGTAGTAGTTATAAAAGCTCTTTAATGCAGACAATTTACGCTTTTTTCCACGTTCATCATTCGTGATTTCCTTGCCCTCCTTCGTATAGAGAGACAGATAATCCATATATTCTTCGATGTCCTCCCTTGAAATATAATCAAGAACAGACAATGGAAGATCCGTAATATCCATTTTATTACAATAAGGATTATTCTCATGCATAAACTCAAAGAATACTCTCAAATCGTAAGCATAGGCAAGACGTGTCCGGGAAGAAGTATAATCCTGAATTCCCCGGAAAAACTGCTTGCAGAAAGGTGGGAGAGTTGTAAGTACCTCCCGCATTTTCAGAGTATTGATGTTATTTTGTTCATCATGATAGTTTTTGTTCTTTTCCATAAGGCACCATTCCTGATCATTCATCTATAAGATAGTCATCAAATCCATTTAAAATAGCAGTAAACATGCGATCCTTCACTCCCGGATTTTCACGGTTGAGACTGCGTAAAAGATTCTTGATATATTCCCGACGGGTGTAACCGTCCGCCGGGCAGGGACTTTTAACAACCGGAATCTGATTCTTATTGACATAGCCTATGACATCTGCTTCATTCATATAAATTAAAGGACGGATGACGGTCAGATTCATCCGGTCCAAATGAGTTACGGGTGAAAAGGTGTGAAATCTTCCCTCATAAATCAAGGACATCAGCATTGTTTCCACAACATCATCCTTATGATGGGCATATGCCGCTTTGTTACAGCCGAGATCCTTAATTGCCTGGTTTAACGCACCTTTCCGCATCTTGGCACAAAGAGAACAGGGATTGGATTCTTTTCTTTTTTCAAAAACGATGGAGGCAATCTCTGTTGAAACAACCGTATAAGGAATATCCATGCATTCACACATTTCTTTGATTTTACTCAGATCCAGATTATCAAACCCAAGGTCTACCGTAACTGCATGAAGCCTAAATGGATGCGGATAAAACCGCATCAGCGCATGCAGTCCGTTTAATAATGTAAGACTGTCTTTGCCACCGGAAATACCGACTGCGATCTTGTCGCCATCTTCAATCATATGATAATCATCCACGGCCTTGCGGATCGGACTTAAAATTTGCTGTAATGTCATAAGTAATTCCTTTATTTTTATCCTGCAGTATCATTCGTAATATTTATAATATGAATCATACAAATATGATTTGTGATATTTATTTTACCATAAAATAGATATAAACCATAGTATATTTATGGTAAAAATGTTATACTAATACTGTTAATTATTTGTAAAAATATAGTCAGGCAGGAGAGGGGTTACATATGAAGATTAAATTTAACAGAAAGATGGTTATGACTGGAATTATATCATTTCTTGTAATTGCAGCTTCCATCTGCTTTTATTATCTGATATTCCGCAGTGAAGCATTTTCAGCAAAGATCAAAGGCTTTTTTTCCATATTAAGCCCGGTCATTTATGGAATTATCATTGCGTATCTGTTAACACCTATTGTAAATTACATCGAACGCAAATTTCTTATTCCGTTATTTACAAAGAAAACCCCGGAAATTACCGCCAAAAAGAAAAAGTATATGCGTGTAATTTCGGTCATTCTATCCCTGCTTCTGATATCGTTACTGCTTTATGCTTTTATCAGTGTCATTGTTCCTGAAGTAAGCCGCAGTATTATCGCCATTTCTTACCAGTTTCCATATTATATACGGAATCTGACGCAGTTTTCCAATAAACTGCTGCAGGATAATCCCACTCTGAATGATTTATTTATTCAGTTTGTAGATGATTACTCCGGAGAATTTTCCAATTTTTTGAACAAAACCATTATTCCCCAGACACAGGAAATCTTAAAGCATATTTCCCTAAGCCTGTTAAGCTTTTTAAAGACTCTGTGGAATGTGGTTATTGGTGCAATCATATCTGTTTATGTACTGTTTAATAAAGAATTGTTTGCAGGACAGGCGAAGAAGATTGCGTATGCCTTATTAAATACCGAGCATGCCAATACGTTTATTAAAGATATCCGTTTTACCAGCCAGACCTTTATTGGATTCCTTACCGGCAAAATCATCGATTCCATTATCATCGGAATATTATGCTTCATCGGTTTATCTATTTTAAAAATGCCCTATACAATTCTGGTAAGTGTGATTGTCGGTGTCACCAATGTGATTCCATTTTTCGGTCCTTACCTGGGAGCGATTCCCAGTGCATTACTTATTTTGTTGGTAAACCCGTTAAAGTGCCTGTATTTCATTATTTTTATCCTTATCCTTCAGCAGCTCGACGGTAACGTAATCGGACCTAAGATTTTAGGACAATCTACAGGCTTATCCGGATTCTGGGTTATTTTTTCCATTACCATTTTCGGAGGTTTATGGGGTGTAGCCGGTATGATTGTTGGTGTTCCGCTTTGGGCCGTAATTTATGCTCTTGTAAAGCGTACAATCGGACGCAAATTAAAGAATAAAGGCCTGCCTTCGGAAACTCAGGAATATTTATATGTAGAGAAAATCAAAGACAAAGAATTTATTATGCTGGATCCTGATACCGCAAAGAAATCCAGAAAAAAGATCAAACAAATGAATAAAAATTCGGATGCTCATAAGCCGGTAAATGTATCCATTGAGGAAACCGGACAGGAATCTCTGTCGGAAACTACCGCTACGGAATCCGAAATGCACGAGAATACAGAAGAAGTAGTAAAAGAAGAGGATCCGAAAGCATGAAATTTGTAATCCAACGAGTAAGTCAGGCAGAAGTAGTAGTAGAGGAGCATACCGTAGGAAAGATCGATCAGGGACTTATGGTACTGGTTTCGATCTGTAACAACGATACCAAAGAAATTGCTGACAAGCTGGTCAATAAGCTCATTCATTTAAGAATATTTGAGGACGAAAACGGCAAATCCAATTTGAGTGTTCAGGATATTCATGGCGATTTGTTAATAATTTCACAATTTACATTGTATGCAGATTGCCGTAAGGGAAACCGACCAAGTTATACCAATGCCGGGAATCCGGATCTGGCAAATGAATTATATGAATACATCATTGCACAATGCCAAAGGGAATTTCCCAACGTTCAGCATGGGGTTTTCGGTGCACATATGAAGGTTTCTTTATTAAATGATGGACCTTTTACGATTATTTTTGATTCTGATCAAATGTGTTAACTGATTGATCGATTTATTCCTTGATTTGTTTCTTAATTTATTATTATTTTTTGCTTATTATTTGTTTTGAGGTTTCTATGAAATTACTGATAACAGTTATTGTCGTTTTTTTAATCATTGTATATGGATATACCTACATTCGCTATAAGAAAAAACGCAGACAATCGATGAACCATGTGCAAGAATTCCATGAAAAGTATAAAAATAAAAAGTCAAATATAAACAAAGCAACTTCAGATCATCAGCTATTTGCAAATACAAATACTGATATAGATACCGATTCATATCAACCGATTGACTTTATGGATAAGGATGAATTTGTATCAGATATCCAGTCTGAGATCCGTGAACAGGCGGGAAAGTATAATAATGCTCAGACTGTTTCAAAGAAGAAATTGCAGTTTTAAATCCATTGGTTGACATAAAAATATTATGTAAACTTGTATGAACTATTCGTTAAACGGCGACCGATTTTAGCGAAAACGGAAGCGGAGCGAAAGTGATAATTGATAAATGCGACATACATTATACCAAAACGGAGCATTTTGATTATCAATTATTTGCTAAAAGAGAGTTTAACGGAATAGTTCAAAAACAAAGAGTAGCAAAGGAAACTTTAAGCTCTTACTCACTTCAAGAAGTGGGTAAGGGCTTTTTTATTACCCAGAAATAAGGGGGTGGTAAATGTTCAGGGAAGTACATTGGATATCTACGAATATGAAATGATCATACAGGCAATCGACCAGATTTATAGCTGCGATGATATCCCGCAGCTGATCCAACTGATTGCAATAACCAAGAGCCGGATCGAAAAGATCGGCAACACAAGAGTATACGAACTAATGAAAAAAGAAGAAGCAAACAAGTAAACGGTGGGGCATTAGTCCCCACCCCCCTAAAAAAGAAAGAGAGAATAAAAACCATGAAATTAACAGTGAACTGTAAAGCAACCGTTTATAAGGTAACCGAAAAGGAATTTGAAGATAACAAGAAAAACAAGATTAAGTTCTATACTGCCATCGTGGAACAGAACGGAGATTGTGCAACGATTGGCATATCTGAAACCGCAAAGGACAGCATCGCTCTGATGCAGGAGAATCCCCTCGTTATTGAAATTGACAGTGAAAGCCGGAAGATGAAGATCGTTGATGTCGTAGGTTCAGCCAAAAAGGAACCCGTGCCGTCAAGCAAATAATAGTTTACTTTAGGGGGCGCACCGTGTAGCCTTGCCCATAATGGGGCGTAGTTCAGACCCTGCAAGGCTTTTGCACTGGTGCGCCGGGTACATGAAGTCAACTATTATTTGTAGGCACATCAAAGAGAACAGAGAAACGATACCATAATAGCCCCTTGGGAGACGGGCAAGGGGTTGGGGTGTCGGAATGGTACAAAAAGAAAGGGGAATAAAAGCATGAAAGATCAAAAGCTTATGGATGAAAACGAAAAATTAAAAGAAGCCTTACAGAAAATCATTCGATTGACAGAACTCAAGCCACTTCCAGATACAGAAGAAGATATATATTATAACTCCGATAATCGAAGAGAGTTTATGGCTGCACGCTTGGGAAGAATCTGTGCAATTGCTGAAATGGCACTTGATCCACTATATAACTGAAACAGAAAAAGAGGGTTTAAACCCTTATAAAAGAGGTTAAGGAATGAAGCAAATACAGAAAAACCGCATTCAGGAATGGGTTGATGCTCATTTTTTTAAGGGTTCTGTTACATGGGAAATGAGCGGAGCTTCACATATCAAAATTACTGTCAAAACAGGTGATAGCATCATTTTTTCACTGGATGAAATCAAATAGGCAGTTTAAGAGGTTAAAGGATGAAGCATGAGAATAATAACAAAAATCGTATATTACTTTATATTTTCAGTCTTGCGTATGCTCTACTGGTCATTGGTACACCTCTTAAGATTGAAGCAGTAGAAGTGACACCGGAAACCATCACCGAAGAAACCACACCGGAACAACCAACGGATCAGGAGATGGAAAAACCGGAAAAGACGGATCAGCAGATTGAGATTGAAAAAGCATGGCAGGAACTGGAGCAGACCGATAACAGTACCATTGAATATCGTGTAAATGCATTGGAACTAAGGCTTCAGGAACTGGGTATAACCTTAGATGATTTGATCGTGCGTGTGGAAGAACTCGGAGAAGAGGAGAACCTGTTGGAACAGTTGGTTACTTCCATCAACGAACAGAATAACCTTGTACTTACTGCCTTAAACAATCTGATAAATAATCAGAATTATCAGATTGAGAACACACCAATTGAAGCATATGAAGCAGTAGTAACGATAGCAGAATCGGTGAAAGAATTGAATCTGAATACCGTATCAGGTAACAGCCTTGTCTCCGGCCTTGACCAGCGCATGACAGAGAGCCAGGAGCAGACGGCAGAGCAGCATAAAGAAAACATGGAAAGTATGAACTATGCATTAGTAGCAGTGTTGTTGTTTCTAGGAATTGTGATCGGTGCCGTATTCGCCCTGATCCTATCGAGGTATATGAAGAATGGAAACAGTTGACGTAGTAAATATTTTAAGCCTGGGTATTGTAGTCGGATTGGGATTAGGTTTTATTCCTATCCTGATCGGGGTTGCAGTGCATGGGATATTAAAAATATTTAAATCTTAAGAAAGGGGGATAAGCCGATGGCATTATTAGATGGTGCAGGTACTGTTGCAAGTTCCGCAAGTGATGCTTTGGTAGCCGGACTTACCCAGATTGGTAGTGATATGTCCGGAATGATTACTAAGGTTCTTCCGATTGCATTAGGTATTGTTGGTGCGATTATGGTAATCACATTTGGAATCAAGCTTTTCAAGAAGTTTACCGGGAAAGCGTAAAGCACAGGAAAGCGAAGAAAAGAAAAAGGACACTAGAAAGATCAGTGTCCTTTTTTGTTTAACTCGTCCCAACAAGATTGGATAAAATCATCTTTGTTGTCATTGGTGTAATTGAAAACACTGGTATCATGTGTGACTTTTACTTTGTGTGATTTTCTTTTACGGTATACCTTTCTATTGTTTTCAAACTTAACAACTTTTCTTTTTTGTGAAATGGTAACCGTTTTATAAATGATAAACATTAGAAAAAAAATCACTGCAAGAATTGTAATTACTTGTAAATTAGATAATTCGTTTGTATTAGTCATTTTTGTTATCCCCTTTTATAAAATTACCACCAATATTTTTTACCTATATTGTGTGCTTTCATCCAATCCTTAAGAAAGTTTTTACGATGCCACCAGTTACGAATAGCGTTAACGATTTGATAAATAATACCAACACCTATAATGATTAAAATAATAGGGTTGGTTAGGTATTTTAAGGTACCTTGTATAAATTCCTGTTCCATGTATGTATTCCCCCTATGTAAGATAGGATAACAAAATTGTAGAAAAATGTAAAGGAGCGTAGAAGTATGAAAGTGATAAAGCGGATAGTATGTGTTTTTTTGTCTGTGATGATCCTCTTTTTTGGTGTAAGCAATTCATATTTTTCACCTGTAAAGATGGATAACGTAGAAGCTGCGGAAACAATAGTTATAACAGGAGAAATTGCAAGATTAATCTGTGAATATTTTGGAGCGGTTACCTACGGTTATGCTTCTGCAGATAAAGCAAAACCAAACATTACTACGGATGATCTGGCTAAAGTAGGCCATGAATTTATTAAGAAAATATATGAAGAAAATGGCTTACCTGGTGAGATAGTAGATGTTCAAAAGGAACTAATAGAGAATAAAAATGCTTTGGGTATGTTAAGTTATGCCGGGCAAGCTTATGTATTCGGTTCAGAAGCATTGCAAGAAGTTGCCGGAATGGATTTTTCCGTTATAAATGGCGGTGGTGGTGATGATGAAGACCCGGACGAAGAATCTAAGTTTAAGAAATTTGCAAAATCTGCTTTTAGTTTAACTATGGCGGGTACGTTAGCTATCTCACAAGTATTACCTCTTGTCGCGACCGAACTTATGAATGAAAATCCATGCGAAGATATGACAGAGGATAAAAAGGGAATTTTTGAAAACTATGAAATGGTAGACGGTGTTTATAATTGGTATTTTAATGCATACGCAATAGATGACCCGAGTTATGTAATGTGTCTTAATAAACCTAGTTCGACTAGCACATCACGTAATTTTATTGTACTTAATAATAACTGTTTGAAGTTATATCAGTGGCGTGACAGTTCCGGAAAAAGTTATAATATTAATTTTGGTTTGATGTGTTATATCAATGGTGTATATCAGTACGATAGATCGTTTAACACTATAGACCTTGCTCAATATTCTGTAACTACGTGTAATATGCCTATTTTTGAATCTGTCGAAGTCGCAGAAGAAGCCATGCTTCTATTTGATTATTCGCAAGCGTTAAATTACCAAAAATCTTATAACATTGCTGACTGGTTAAAGGATGATTGGAGCGGCGTTCTATATGATCCTCTTACAGGACTTAATACTGGTTTAGATTGGTACACGCTAGTTAGACAAGGGTTAGCACCTGCGTCCTCACTTGGTGAAGATGTTACAAGTGATAGTTATAGATATGGATTAAGGGATTATTTTAAAAATGCAAAAGAAAACAGATCAGAAGATAATATGCCTTATGTTGATACTTCTTTAGCTCCTATATATTTACCTGCTACTTTGCCAGAAGTTAGTATAAAACCCGATGCGGATGTAGCAGTATCGCCGAGTGTTGATATAGACCCAGGTGTTAATCCTAATCCTAATCCAGATCCTGATCCCAGTGCTTCACCTACTCCATTGCCGGGAGGGGGATTGAGTTATACAAAGCCAGTGGTAGACCTTTCAAAGTTCTTTCCCTTTTGCATACCGTTTGACTTGATTCACTTAGTACAAGCTTTGGATGCGGAACCAGTAGCACCGAAGTGGACTTTGAAACTAGAACCGCCACAGTTCCCAGTGGAATGGGAAGTAACGCTAGATCTGTCACAATTTGAATCATTGGCGAAGATCTTCCGGACAGGGGAAACTCTGTTGTTTGTGGTAGGTCTGATCCTGATAACAAGAGGAATTATAAAGGGGTGATTGTATGGAAATAATGAAATCAATTATAGATGCACTTTTAGACTTTGTTCTGAAACTATTACCTTTGTCACCATTTGATGAAATAATCAGCTCACTGGAAGATATGCCTTTTCTTGGCTATCTGAACTGGTTTATTCCGATCGGAACATTTATTAAGATTGGTGCGGTATGGCTTGCATCTATCACACTGTTTTATATGTACTCCATCATACTGCGCTGGGTAAAAGCAATAGAGTAGCAGGAGAGGGGGTTAGTAATGATAACGTTATATAGTGGAACTCCGGGAGCGGGGAAATCTCTGCATCTTGCAGAGGTCTTATATTACCGGGTAAAGAACTATAAAGGTGTTGTGATCGGTAACTTTGATCTGAATACAGGAAACATCAAAGGGAAACATAAAGGAAAATATATCAGTATTGATAACAATCGGCTTCCTCCGGATCGGCTGATCCAGTTCAGCCAACGGTACCGGAAACATTATTACGGTAGTAAGCCGATGCCGGAAGGGAAGTTTCTGCTTGTAATTGATGAATGTCAGATCCTGTTTAATTCTAGGGAATGGCAGATACAAGGCCGCAGCGCCTGGTTATCCTTTTTCACGCAGCACAGAAAGTTAGGTTATGATATTATCCTTGTTTCCCAGTTCGATCGGATGATTGACCGCCAGATCAGGAGCCTGATTGAATACGAATACATACACCGGAAGATAAACAACTATGGAATCATAGGAAAGATTTTAGGACTCCTTGCAGGTGGATCCCTGTTCGTATGTGTGAGGATGTGGTACCCGATGAAGGAACGCATTGGTGCAGAATTTTTCGTAGGACACAGGAAATACTTTAAGCTATATGACACGTATAAGATGTTCGACACCTGATAGCAAGGTTGGGGATTAAGGGGTCCCGCCGAAGCGTCAGGTGGCGGACGCTCTATACTTGACTATAGCAACACTTAAAGGTTATTTACTTGAAATAACCGAAAGGGGGTGCTATTAAATGCTTGCTTATAATGTTCGTACCTACAACTATTTGGACGGGCAACAAATACGGGTTTATAAAAATATGATTGTTAAGCACCCAGAGGACTGGGTTACACCGATTAAAAAGCAAGAAGAAAAGAAAACAACGAAAACACAGGGGGTAAAAGATGAAGAACGAAGTAACAAGAATAGTCAAAACAGAACAATACAGAAGATTTATGAAATAACAAGGAGTAATATGTGGGAGTATTTTATAACGTTAACATTTGATCCCAAAAAGGTTGATAGTTTCAATTATGAAGAAGTTACAAAGAAATTGGTTAACTGGTTACATAATGTTAAAGCGTGCTATGCACCTGATCTTAGATACATCGTCGTTCCGGAGCTTCACAAGTCCGGCAGGTATCACTTTCATGGAATGCTTGCGAACTGTGGGAACATGGAATTCGTTGATTCCGGAAAAGTAACCGCTTCGGGAGATCCGATTTATAACATTGGTAACTACAATCTAGGCTTTACAACCGCAACCAAGGTTAAGGATAACCAGAAAGTAAGCGCATACATAACAAAGTACATTACTAAGGAATTATGCGCAAGTACTACCGGAAAGAAACGTTACTGGGCATCAAGGAATTTAGATAAGGCTGTAATTGAAGAATACGTGCTAAAAAAATCTGAAATAAATGATATGATTGAAAGCCTTACCGAAAATATAGACTATGCAAAGACATTGGATATTCCCATGTTGGATCAGAAAGTTAGAATTTATGAGGTAAAGGACAATGTATTATAAGCAATGGAAAAAGTCATTGAAGCTAGAGCCGTTTGAACGTGAATACCTGAAACGCTATGGTAAGCTGCCATGTTATGAAAAGGATTATGACCTAGTCAATCAAAGGATGGATGAAATATGGAAAGATATGCGGATGACAGAGGAAGAAAAAGAACTGAAAGCGCTTCAGGAACAATGTCCGTGGTAAGGTGTCCGGAATTAAGGTGTGAATTGAATTTAGACGGAAGTTGTCAAGATATCTCTACAATCTTGATGGATATTCCGGATCCTGATTATGGATGTAGTTATTTTGAAACCAAAATATAAATTATAAGGGGTGTGGAACTTATGCAAGAAATAAAATATTGTGATAAGTATGTTGGAGTTCGTTGTGTTGATGGGACTTGTCCTATTACATTGGCTAATGAATATCCTGAAATATATGGTTATGACATGTGTACATGTGAGGATTGTTATGCTTATAAAGGCTGTGAAGCATGAAATTAATTGAGTTTATTGAAAAGTTATATCAAGCGGATCCTAAGGCAACAATTATTTCGTTTGCATTTGCCGGGATTATACTTTTAGCAAATGTAATAGTTAAATGGTGACTATAAAGATAAACATGATAAGGAAACAAAAAATAAATATTGACAAGTTTAGAAAGTGTATGCTATTCTTTAAAAGAAGTGGAGAACTATTCGTTAAACAAGGGTTTTGCGAATAGTTTTATCTCTACCTATAAACCTTATTTCACAGCCAAAGTTGCCATATACTGCGGCAAATAATCTCTTATCTTTGCACCACCAACTCTGTCTCTGTCCTCATATAAGTCTTTAAGAGTAAATCCGGCTTTAAGCTGACCGCCTATCTGTTCCTCAAGAGAATGACTGAACTGTATGCCTTCACCATTTTTTGCCATTGCTTCAAATCGCTCATTTGGCATTTTAAGCGGATTAAATGGGAGCTTGTTTACAACCAACAATGGATTATCGCCTTCAAAAAGAAAATCGATACCATTATCAAAACCAGCAAGCAGACGTCCACCTTTTTTCAGAACACGGTAGCATTCATTCCAAATATGATAAACATCCTCAACATAACAATTTGAAACAGGGTGAAAAATTATATCAAAGCTTTCGTCTTCAAATGGGAGCGTTTTTGTCATATCGCCCTTGATAATTTGTATTGAATAACCCTCACGCTCTGAAATTGTCCTTTCCGCTTCGAGCTGTCTGTCAGAATAATCAAAAACAGTGCAGATTGCACCAAGCTTTGAAAACACAGGCATTTGCTGACCGCCGCCGCTTGCAAGACCAAGAAGCCTTTTGTTCTTTAAATCTCCGAACCATTCATGTGGAACAGTTATGCAGGGTGTAAGATATACGCCGAAATTACCTTCAGATACAGCTTCATATTCATCATGCGAAATCGGAACAGACCATTCACAGCCGTTATCAGCCCACAAATCCCAAGTCTGCGAATTAATTTTTGTATATTCAATCATTAAATTGCCTCTCCTTTTATTATTTTGAATAAACTGCATCATTTTTGGAAAGAAGATATACGCAATATTGATTCATACTGATACCTTCCCTCTTGGAATGCTCCGCAAGAGAACGATGCAGGCTACGGGGAATTCTAAGCTTAAACTGTCCCGAATAATCCTCTAAACTGTCCGGCTCATGTATTTCAATACCATCTTCCATAGCAGCTTCCAACCATGCATTCTTAGCATCTAAAGCATTTGCAACTGCTGACTCTACTGTTTCTCCACAGGTAATACATCCCGGAAGCTCCGGAAAGGAAACCACGAAACCGCCCTCGTCTTTGTCCTCTACAATTTCCATACGATAATTCATTATCAAATAATCATTCGGCGTTTTCATCATTCACTGCCTCACTCTCCACAATCTGCTTTACCAGCTCTACATACACTTTTTTGATATTTTTAATTTAACCAATGATAGATTTGGTTTATAAATTTTATTTAATATATGACATATCACTGATTCTCTTAATAAACCGCTTTCCTTCGTTATTTTCAACCAAATGCGAAACGCCTCCCGATAATCCGGATATTTCAAAGGTGTTCAAGGTTTCAACATCCAGTCCTAAAAACATAGTATTGAACACACTTAACAAATCGCCATGTGATACAACAATAATATTTTCTTCATCATTAGACATAATTTCATTAAAAAACGGTTTTAGCCTGTTCCATTCCTCTCTCCGGCTTTCAGCATCAGAAAACAACCGGTCATCAATCGTTCTTTCCGGTTGTTCCATATTTTCGCGCAGCCATTGAACAGACTTTCCACAACATTTTCCAAGATTTCTTTCTCTTAATTCACTTCTTAACACAGGAGTTAACCTCAGACAGTTCCCGACATTCTCTGCTGTTTGTTTTGCACGTAGCAAATCCGAAGAATACATCACAAATTCTTTTCCTGCCAATTCACTCTTCAACATTTCTCCTATGCTTTTTGCATGCCTGACTCCTAATTCCGTCAGTTCCCAATCCGTCCAGGATCCAACCATTCCATTTGTATGATGAACGGATTGGGTGTGTTGTATTGTAATAATCGTTTTCACACTTTACTCCTTCAAAATTACAGAATCCTCTTCTTCACATAAGCATAAAATTGTTTATGCAGTTGTCTCATTTCATCGGGTGCCTTTATTGCATGCTGATACATAAATTTATTTCCAAAAGCACTTTCAAACACCAAAGACAACACAACCATCAGAACAGGTTTCGGGCCGGACAGCTTCATAATAGGCATCTGCGATTGGCACTACCATGGCCAGAGGGCAAAGCTGCCAGATGTGCATATTCATAAAACATTTATATTTTATCATCAGACAAAGCGGAGAACAATGCAATTATTTGCTCAGCAAAGATTTTGTTTTTGATGCGGTAAACTGGATGATTGGTCCGGAAATAATGATTGTGGCAATAGTACATATTCCAAACTTACCGCCCAGAATCACACCGATCATCACCATCAAAATATCAAGTATCATCCGCACCTTTTTCACCTGCCAGCCATTCTTTTCTGCAAGGGAAAAAGTTAATGCCTCGTAAGATCCACGTCCAAGGGAAGCTGCCGCATAAAGTCCGGTACCTATAGCAAAAAAAATTATTCCAAGCAGCATAATCATGGCATTCACCCATAAATGTGTGCTGTACACATGTGCATCTGCGAATAAGTCCACGCAGAAGCTATACACAATCTGATACAAAATGGTACCGACATGTATTTGTGATCTGTCATAGAAAAAAGCAAACAATATCATTATGATCGCTACTATCATCGAGGCCGTACCTATGCTTATATGAAATGTCCCGGATATTCCCTGCCACAATACAGCAAGGGTTGCGCCTCCAAATCCGGCGTACATAGCTAATGTGATGCCATATGCCGCAATAATGGATCCCGCTATTATGATAGTTATTTTTTCTGTCCACTCTTTTCTACTCATTACTATTGCCCCATGATGCATATATCATTTCGTTCTTCCTCCACAGATCCAATGAATAGCTTCATCGGAAAGTGCTATTTCATCCGCTATGTCTGTATCCTTTGCTACTTCTACTGTTGAATTAACATCTGAATTAATATCTGAATTAATATCTGAATTAATATCTGAATTCACTGTTTCCCTGCCACAGCCAATCAGTACGAGACATACGGCTGCTATACATATATACTGTAAGTTTTTCATCACAGACTCCTTGGATTTACTATTTAAATAATTTCGATTTCATTCTATCATATATAATTTAAAACTCAAATAATTATCTGGGCATGCGGACATTTTTTTAGACCGCTATGCCTATACTCCTTCTATAATCTAGA
>OGOZ01000029.1_pt1 | contig 92351 bp, 45 predicted proteins | sample 1552801 | NCBI WGS metagenome assembly OGOZ01 (sample SAMEA2580196, study PRJEB22360) | human gut metagenome | biome: human gut; feature: human-associated habitat; material: faeces | place: Denmark | collected 2008/2010 | reverse complement strand
CGGGTTCTGAGACGCCCGTCCCCCTGCGGGCGGGTGGCTGCCGCTATCGCCCGCCGCGCCTCTTCCTGCGCCGCAAACGCATTATCAATGGCGCTGGACGCCCCTCAACGTCGCCAGCATTGACCATCCGCTTACCTTTAGCTTCAGCGCCGGTACGCTTGCGCGCAGCGACGAGCTGGCGCAATACGGCATCATTCACGATCCGCACGCCTCTTCACGACTGATGATTGTTGAGGAGAGCGAGGATACGCTGGCCTTAGCGGAGAAAGTGATAGCAGCGCTCACCGCCAGCGCAGCCGGATTGATTGTGGTTACTCGCCGCGCGTGGCGAGTCGAGGAAAATGAAGCACTCTCTGCATCCCATCACGCGCTATGGGCCTTGCTTCGCGTCGCGGCCAACGAACAGCCGGAACGGTTGCTTGCCGCCATCGATCTCGCCGAAAACACCCCGTGGGAAACGCTGCATCAAGGGTTGAGCGCAGTCTCACTATCACAGCGCTGGCTCGCCGCACGGGGTGACACCCTTTGGCTTCCTTCACTGTCGCCCAATACGGGATGCGCCGCTGAATTACCGGCAAACGTGTTTACCGGCGATAGCCGCTGGCATCTGGTGACCGGAGCGTTTGGCGGATTAGGCCGCCTTGCCGTGAACTGGCTCAGAGAAAAAGGGGCGCGACGCATCGCCCTGCTAGCGCCGCGCGTGGATGAGTCATGGCTACGCGACGTGGAGGGCGGGCAGACGCGCGTCTGCCGTTGTGATGTGGGCGATGCCGGGCAACTGGCCACGGTTCTTGACGATCTGGCGGCCAACGGCGGCATTGCCGGAGCGATTCATGCCGCTGGCGTATTGGCTGACGCGCCCTTGCAGGAGCTTGATGACCACCAGCTGGCTGCCGTTTTCGCGGTAAAAGCGCAGGCGGCAAGCCAGCTGTTGCAAACCCTGCGCAACCACGACGGACGCTATCTTATTCTCTACTCTTCCGCTGCCGCCACCCTCGGCGCGCCGGGTCAGAGCGCCCATGCGCTGGCCTGCGGCTACCTGGACGGGCTGGCCCAGCAGTTTTCCACCCTTGATGCGCCGAAAACGCTCTCTGTCGCCTGGGGCGCATGGGGAGAAAGCGGTCGGGCGGCCACGCCGGAAATGCTGGCGACGCTCGCCAGCCGAGGTATGGGCGCGTTAAGCGATGCCGAAGGCTGCTGGCACCTGGAACAGGCGGTGATGCGCGGTGCCCCGTGGCGACTGGCGATGCGCGTTTTTACCGACAAAATGCCCCCGTTACAACAGGCTCTGTTTAACATCAGCGCCACAGAAAAAGCCGCAACGCCGGTCATTCCTCCTGCTGATGACAACGCCTTTAACGGCAGCCTGAGCGATGAAACAGCGGTGATGGCATGGCTGAAAAAGCGGATTGCGGTTCAGCTAAGGCTGAGCGATCCGGCGTCACTGCATCCAAACCAGGATCTGTTGCAACTCGGCATGGACTCGCTGCTCTTCCTTGAACTCAGTAGCGATATTCAGCACTACCTGGGCGTACGCATCAATGCGGAACGGGCGTGGCAGGATCTGTCTCCTCATGGACTCACGCAGCTTATCTGTTCTAAGCCAGAGGCGACGCCTGCCGCTTCGCAGCCGGAAGTGTTGCGGCACGACGCCGACGAGCGTTATGCGCCCTTCCCTTTGACGCCCATTCAGCACGCCTACTGGCTGGGGCGAACCCACCTCATTGGCTATGGCGGCGTCGCCTGTCACGTCCTGTTTGAGTGGGATAAACGCCACGATGAGTTCGATCTCGCCATACTGGAGAAAGCATGGAACCAGCTCATCGCACGCCACGATATGTTGCGTATGGTGGTTGATGCCGACGGGCAGCAGCGAATCCTGGCGACAACGCCGGAGTATCACATCCCGCGTGACGATCTGCGCGCGCTTTCCCCGGAAGAACAGCGCATCGCGCTGGAAAAACGGCGGCATGAACTGAGCTATCGCGTTTTGCCTGCCGACCAGTGGCCTCTTTTTGAGCTGGTGGTCAGCGAAATCGACGATTGCCATTACCGTCTGCATATGAACCTCGACCTTTTGCAGTTTGATGTGCAGAGTTTTAAAGTCATGATGGACGACCTGGCGCAGGTCTGGCGCGGTGAAACGCTGGCGCCGCTCGCTATTACCTTCCGTGATTATGTGATGGCTGAACAGGCGCGCCGACAGACATCGGCATGGCACGATGCCTGGGATTACTGGCAGGAAAAACTGCCGCAACTGCCCTTAGCGCCAGAGCTGCCGGTGGTTGAGACGCCCCCGGAAACGCCACACTTCACCACCTTCAAATCGACGATCGGCAAGACAGAATGGCAGGCCGTGAAACAGCGCTGGCAGCAGCAAGGCGTCACACCGTCTGCCGCGCTGCTCACGCTGTTTGCCGCCACCCTTGAGCGCTGGAGCCGTACCACAACATTTACGCTGAACCTGACGTTCTTCAATCGCCAGCCGATCCATCCGCAAATCAACCAGTTGATTGGTGATTTTACCTCCGTCACGCTGGTTGATTTTAACTTCTCAGCGCCGGTGACGTTGCAAGAGCAGATGCAACAGACCCAACAGCGCCTCTGGCAAAACATGGCGCACAGTGAAATGAACGGTGTTGAGGTGATCCGTGAGCTGGGCCGCCTGCGCGGATCACAACGTCAACCGCTGATGCCGGTAGTGTTTACCAGTATGCTGGGGATGACGCTGGAAGGCATGACTATCGATCAGGCGATGAGCCATCTGTTCGGCGAACCCTGCTATGTATTCACGCAAACGCCGCAGGTCTGGCTGGATCATCAGGTCATGGAGAGCGACGGCGAGTTGATGTTTAGCTGGTACTGCATGGACAACGTGCTGGAACCCGGCGCTGCCGAGGCGATGTTTAATGACTATTGCGCCATCCTGCAAGCCGTCATCGCCGCCCCTGAAAGCCTGAAGACTCTCGCCAGCGGCATCGCCGGGCACATTCCCCGCCGACGCTGGCCGCTGAACGCGCAGGCGGACTACGACCTGCGGGATATTGAGCAGGCGACGCTCGAATACCCCGGCATCCGGCAGGCCAGAGCGGAAATAACCGAACAGGGCGCGTTGACGCTGGATATCGTGATGGCCGACGATCCGTCGCCATCAGCGGCGATGCCTGATGAGCACGAACTTACCCAACTGGCGCTGCCGTTGCCTGAGCAGGCGCAGCTTGATGAGCTGGAGGCGACCTGGCGCTGGCTGGAGGCGCGTGCGCTACAGGGGATCGCGGCTACGCTAAATCGTCACGGCCTGTTTACCACGCCGGAGATCGCCCATCGCTTTAGCGCAATAGTACAGGCGCTGTCCGCGCAAGCGTCTCACCAGCGTCTGCTGCGCCAGTGGCTACAGTGTCTGACGGAAAGAGAGTGGTTAATCCGCGAAGGTGAAAGCTGGCGCTGCCGCATTCCGCTCAGCGAGATTCCTGAGCCTCAGGAAGCGTGCCCGCAAAGCCAATGGAGCCAGGCGCTGGCGCAGTATCTGGAAACCTGCATCGCCCGGCACGACGCCCTCTTCTCCGGGCAGTGTTCTCCGCTGGAATTGCTGTTCAACGAGCAGCATCGCGTTACCGACGCGCTGTATCGCGACAACCCCGCCAGCGCCTGTCTGAATCGCTATACCGCGCAGATTGCCGCCTTGTGCAGCGCAGAACGGATTCTGGAGGTTGGCGCCGGAACCGCAGCCACTACCGCGCCGGTGCTGAAGGCCACGCGGAACACGCGGCAGTCGTACCACTTCACGGACGTCTCCGCGCAGTTCCTCAATGACGCCAGAGCCCGTTTCCATGATGAATCGCAGGTGTCTTATGCCTTGTTCGACATCAACCAGCCGCTGGATTTCACCGCCCACCCGGAGGCGGGTTACGACCTGATCGTTGCCGTCAATGTGCTCCACGACGCCAGCCATGTCGTCCAGACGTTGCGCAGATTAAAACTGTTGCTGAAAGCCGGCGGACGTTTGCTGATCGTTGAAGCGACGGAGCGAAACAGCGTATTCCAGCTGGCGAGCGTGGGCTTTATTGAGGGATTAAGCGGATACCGCGATTTCCGCCGCCGGGATGAGAAACCGATGCTCACCCGCTCCGCATGGCAGGAGGTTCTCGTTCAGGCCGGGTTTGCAAACGAGCTGGCGTGGCCCGCGCAGGAATCGTCGCCGCTGCGCCAGCATCTGCTGGTAGCGCGTTCGCCTGGCGTAAATCGCCCGGATAAAAAAGCCGTGAGCCGCTATTTACAGCAGCGCTTTGGCACCGGTCTGCCCATTTTACAGATCCGGCAAAGAGAAGCGTTATTTACGCCGCTGCATGCCCCGTCTGATGCGCCGACTGAGCCAGCCAAACCCACGCCAGTTGCCGGGGGGAATCCGGCGCTGGAAAAACAGGTGGCTGAACTCTGGCAATCGCTGCTGTCTCGCCCCGTGGCAAGGCATCACGACTTTTTCGAACTGGGCGGCGACAGCCTGATGGCGACAAGGATGGTCGCGCAGCTAAACCGGAGAGGGATTGCCAGGGCTAACCTTCAGGATCTGTTCAGCCATTCGACGCTGAGCGACTTCTGCGCCCATCTACAGGCGGCTACGTCAGGAGAGGACAACCCGATACCCCTTTGCCAGGGCGACGGTGAGGAAACCCTGTTTGTCTTCCACGCTTCAGACGGCGATATCAGCGCCTGGCTGCCGCTCGCTAGCGCGTTGAACAGGCGCGTTTTCGGCCTGCAAGCAAAATCGCCGCAGCGCTTTGCCACGCTCGACCAGATGATCGATGAGTATGTCGGGTGCATCCGTCGTCAGCAGCCTCACGGCCCTTATGTGCTGGCGGGTTGGTCGTATGGCGCGTTTCTTGCGGCGGGCGCCGCACAGCGCCTGTACGCCAAAGGCGAGCAGGTTCGGATGGTGTTAATCGATCCCGTGTGCCGACAGGATTTCTGTTGCGAAAACCGGGCGGCCCTGCTGCGCCTGTTAGCCGAAGGACAAACGCCTCTGGCACTGCCCGAACATTTCGACCAGCAGACGCCCGACAGCCAGCTTGCCGACTTTATCAGCCTCGCTAAAACGGCCGGTATGGTGTCGCAAAACCTGACGCTGCAAGCGGCAGAAACGTGGCTCGACAACATCGCGCATCTGCTGCGTTTACTGACTGAGCATACGCCGGGCGAAAGCGTTCCGGTCCCCTGTCTCATGGTGTATGCCGCCGGGAGACCCGCGCGCTGGACGCCAGCAGAAACCGAGTGGCAGGGCTGGATAAACAACGCCGACGACGCTGTGATTGAAGCCAGCCACTGGCAAATCATGATGGAAGCCCCCCACGTTCAGGCTTGTGCGCAACACATTACGCGCTGGCTTTGCGCAACCTCAACGCAACCGGAGAACACGTTATGATGCCGTCCGCCTCCCCAAAACAACGCGTACTGATTGTGGGCGCCAAATTTGGCGAAATGTACCTGAATGCCTTTATGCAGCCCCCGGAGGGGCTGGAACTGGTCGGCCTGCTGGCGCAGGGAAGCGCCCGTTCAAGAGAGCTGGCTCATGCGTTTGGCATTCCGCTGTATACCTCGCCGGAACAGATAACCAGGATGCCGGATATCGCCTGTATTGTCGTGCGTTCGACCGTCGCCGGAGGAACCGGTACGCAGCTTGCCAGACACTTTCTGACGCGCGGCGTACACGTCATTCAGGAGCATCCCCTCCACCCGGATGACATCAGTTCCTTACAAACGCTGGCGCAGGAACAGGGCTGCTGCTATTGGGTAAACACGTTTTATCCGCATACGCGCGCGGGACGCACATGGCTTCGCGATGCGCAGCAGCTGCGTCGCTGCCTGGCTAAGACGCCGCCGGTAGTCCACGCCACCACCAGCCGACAGTTGCTCTACTCCACTCTGGATTTGTTGTTGCTGGCTCTGGGCGTTGATGCCGCCGCCGTGGAGTGCGACGTGGTTGGCAGCTTTAGCGATTTTCACTGTCTGAGACTCTTCTGGCCGGAGGGAGAAGCCTGCCTGCTGCTTCAGCGCTATCTCGATCCTGACGATCCAGATATGCATAGCCTTATCATGCACCGCCTGCTGCTGGGCTGGCCGGAAGGTCATCTTTCGCTGGAGGCGAGCTACGGCCCCGTCATCTGGTCATCCAGCCTGTTTGTCGCAGACCATCAGGAGAACGCCCACAGCCTCTACCGCAGACCGGAGATCCTGCGCGATCTGCCGGGTCTGACGCGCAGCGCGGCGCCCCTGAGCTGGCGCGACTGCTGCGAAACCGCCGGGCCGGAGGGCGTCAGCTGGTTGCTACACCAGTTGCGCAGCCATCTGGCGGGCGAACATCCACCAGCGGCCTGCCAAAGCGTACATCAGATCGCGTTATCACGTTTATGGCAGCAGATTTTACGTAAGACCGGCAATGCGGAGATCAGACGCCTGACGCCGCCGCACCACGACCGGTTAGCCGGTTTCTACAACGATGATGATAAGGAGGCGCTGTGACGCAATCTGCAATGTGCATCCCGCTGTGGCCCGCCCGGAACGGCAATACTGCGCATCTGGTCATGTGCCCTTTCGCTGGCGGCAGCAGTAGCGCGTTTCGCCACTGGCAAGCTGAGCAACTGACTGATTGCGCGCTTTCTCTGGTGACCTGGCCGGGGCGCGATCGCCTTCGCCATCTGGAACCGCTCAGAAGCATTACACAACTGGCGGCACTGCTGGCGAACGAGCTGGAAGCATCCGTATCGCCTGACACGCCGCTTTTACTCGCCGGGCACAGCATGGGGGCGCAGGTGGCGTTTGAAACCTGCCGACTTCTGGAGCAACGGGGGCTTGCGCCACAAGGACTGATTATTTCCGGGTGCCATGCCCCGCATCTGCATTCTGAACGCCAGCTCAGCCATCGCGATGATGCCGACTTTATCGCTGAGCTGATAGACATTGGCGGATGTTCTCCTGAACTGCGGGAAAACCAGGAATTAATGTCGCTGTTTCTTCCTCTTCTGCGCGCTGATTTTTACGCCACCGAGAGCTATCACTACGACTCGCCCGACGTCTGTCCGCCGCTGCGCACGCCTGCGCTGTTATTGTGCGGCAGCCACGATCGCGAAGCCTCCTGGCAGCAGGTCGATGCCTGGCGTCAGTGGCTGAGCCACGTTACAGGCCCGGTGGTGATTGACGGCGATCATTTCTATCCCATTCAACAAGCCCGGTCCTTTTTTACGCAGATTGTCCGCCATTTTCCCCACGCATTTTCTGCAATGACCGCGTGGCAAAAACAGCCCAGTACTTCAGAAAGGTGACGCATGAATTCTTCCTTTGAATCTCTGATTGAACAGTATCCCTTACCCATTGCCGAACAGTTGCGCCACTGGGCGGCCCGTTATGCCTCGCGAATTGCCGTCGTTGATGCAAAGGGGTCGTTAACCTACAGCGCGCTTGATGCACAAGTTGACGAACTTGCCGCAGGTCTGTCATCACTGGGTTTGCGTTCGGGGGAGCATGTAATTGTGCAGCTTCCCAACGACAACGCGTTTGTTACCCTGCTGTTCGCCTTGTTAAGACTGGGCGTTATCCCCGTGCTGGCGATGCCCTCGCAACGGGCGCTGGATATCGACGCGCTGATTGAGCTGGCGCAACCCGTCGCTTACGTTATTCACGGGGAAAACCACGCAGAGCTGGCCCGACAGATGGCGCACAAACACGCCTGCTTGCGTCATGTTCTGGTCGCTGGAGAGACCGTGAGCGACGATTTTACGCCGCTCTTCTCCCTTCACGGTGAGCGACAGGCATGGCCGCAGCCTGATGTTTCCGCCACCGCGTTGTTGTTGCTCTCAGGCGGCACAACCGGCACGCCCAAACTCATCCCGCGCCGACATGCCGACTATAGCTATAACTTCAGCGCTTCTGCTGAACTGTGCGGCATCAGCCAACAGAGCGTGTATCTCGCCGTCCTCCCGGTGGCGCATAACTTTCCGCTGGCCTGCCCCGGTATTCTGGGAACGCTTGCCTGCGGCGGAAAAGTGGTGCTGACCGACAGCGCCAGCTGTGATGAGGTGATGCCTTTAATCGCGCAGGAAAGAGTGACTCACGTCGCCCTGGTTCCGGCGCTGGCGCAATTATGGGTGCAGGCCAGGGAGTGGGAAGACAGCGACCTTTCGTCGCTGCGCGTCATTCAGGCAGGCGGCGCCCGGCTCGACCCGACGCTTGCTGAGCAGGTTATCGCCACCTTTGACTGTACCCTGCAACAGGTTTTCGGTATGGCGGAAGGCCTGCTCTGTTTTACCCGGCTGGACGATCCGCATGCCACCATTCTCCACAGCCAGGGGCGCCCGTTGTCCCCTCTGGATGAAATCCGCATCGTTGATCAAGACGAGAACGACGTCGCGCCGGGCGAAACCGGGCAATTGTTAACGCGCGGCCCTTATACCATTTCGGGCTATTACCGCGCCCCTGCCCACAATGCGCAGGCCTTTACCGCGCAAGGGTTTTACCGCACAGGCGACAATGTCAGGCTGGATGAGGTGGGGAACCTGCACGTTGAGGGACGCATAAAAGAGCAGATCAACCGCGCCGGAGAAAAAATAGCCGCGGCTGAAGTGGAATCGGCACTGCTGCGTTTAGCGGAAGTGCAAGATTGCGCGGTGGTCGCCGCGCCGGACACGCTGCTTGGCGAGCGGATTTGCGCGTTTATCATCGCGCAGCAGGTGCCAACTGACTATCAGCAGTTGCGTCAACAACTGACCCGTATGGGGCTCAGCGCGTGGAAAATTCCTGACCAAATCGAGTTTCTGGACCACTGGCCGCTCACCGCCGTCGGCAAGATAGACAAAAAACGCCTGACGGCTCTCGCCGTCGACCGTTATCGCCATTCTGCCCAATAAGCGCAAACCGACCCGAAACAGGTTGAAATAAACCCGTTTCGGGTAGCACCACTATTAGAAATAGTTATCATTTTCAATTCACCATTGTCGGTATTTTTGGCGTTTCGCCGTCTTACAGGGACTCACAACAATGAAAATGACACGGCTTTATCCTCTGGCCTTGGGGGGATTATTGCTCCCCGCCATTGCTAATGCCCAGACTTCACAGCAAGACGAAAGCACGCTGGTGGTTACCGCCAGTAAACAATCTTCCCGCTCGGCATCAGCCAACAACGTCTCATCTACTGTTGTCAGCGCGCCGGAATTAAGCGACGCCGGCGTCACCGCCAGCGACAAACTCCCCAGAGTCTTGCCCGGGCTCAATATTGAAAATAGCGGCAACATGCTTTTTTCGACGATCTCGCTACGCGGCGTCTCTTCAGCGCAGGACTTCTATAACCCCGCCGTCACCCTGTATGTCGATGGCGTCCCTCAGCTTTCCACCAACACCATCCAGGCGCTTACCGATGTGCAAAGCGTGGAGTTGCTGCGAGGCCCACAGGGAACGTTATATGGCAAAAGCGCTCAGGGCGGGATCATCAACATCGTCACCCAGCAGCCGGACAGCACGCCGCGCGGCTATATTGAAGGCGGCGTCAGTAGCCGCGACAGTTATCGAAGTAAGTTCAACCTGAGCGGCCCCATTCAGGATGGCCTGCTGTACGGCAGCGTCACCCTGTTACGCCAGGTTGATGACGGCGACATGATTAACCCCGCGACGGGAAGCGATGACTTAGGCGGCACCCGCGCCAGCATAGGGAATGTGAAACTGCGTCTGGCGCCGGACGATCAGCCCTGGGAAATGGGCTTTGCCGCCTCACGCGAATGTACCCGCGCCACCCAGGATGCCTATGTGGGATGGAATGATATTAAGGGCCGTAAGCTGTCGATCAGCGATGGTTCACCAGACCCGTACATGCGGCGCTGCACTGACAGCCAGACCCTGAGTGGGAAATACACCACCGATGACTGGGTTTTCAACCTGATCAGCGCCTGGCAGCAGCAGCATTATTCGCGCACCTTCCCTTCCGGTTCGTTAATCGTCAATATGCCTCAGCGCTGGAATCAGGATGTGCAGGAGCTGCGCGCCGCAACCCTGGGCGATGCGCGTACCGTTGATATGGTGTTTGGGCTGTACCGGCAGAACACCCGCGAGAAGTTAAATTCAGCCTACGACATGCCGACAATGCCTTATTTAAGCAGTACCGGCTATACCACCGCTGAAACGCTGGCCGCATACAGTGACCTGACCTGGCATTTAACCGATCGTTTTGATATCGGCGGCGGCGTGCGCTTCTCGCATGATAAATCCAGTACACAATATCACGGCAGCATGCTCGGCAACCCGTTTGGCGACCAGGGTAAGAGCAATGACGATCAGGTGCTCGGGCAGCTATCCGCAGGCTATATGCTGACCGATGACTGGAGAGTGTATACCCGTGTAGCCCAGGGATATAAACCTTCCGGGTACAACATCGTGCCTACTGCGGGTCTTGATGCCAAACCGTTCGTCGCCGAGAAATCCATCAACTATGAACTTGGCACCCGCTACGAAACCGCTGACGTCACGCTGCAAGCCGCGACGTTTTATACCCACACCAAAGACATGCAGCTTTACTCTGGCCCGGTCGGGATGCAGACATTAAGCAATGCGGGTAAAGCCGACGCCACCGGCGTTGAGCTTGAAGCGAAGTGGCGGTTTGCGCCAGGCTGGTCATGGGATATCAATGGCAACGTGATCCGTTCCGAATTCACCAATGACAGTGAGTTGTATCACGGTAACCGGGTGCCGTTCGTACCACGTTATGGCGCGGGAAGCAGCGTGAACGGCGTGATTGATACGCGCTATGGCGCACTGATGCCCCGACTGGCGGTTAATCTGGTCGGGCCGCATTATTTCGATGGCGACAACCAGTTGCGGCAAGGCACCTATGCCACCCTGGACAGCAGCCTGGGCTGGCAGGCGACTGAACGGATGAACATTTCCGTCTATGTCGATAACCTGTTCGACCGTCGTTACCGTACCTATGGCTACATGAACGGCAGCAGCGCCGTCGCGCAGGTCAATATGGGTCGCACCGTCGGTATCAATACGCGAATTGATTTCTTCTGATTATTGTAAAAGGGATACCGAAAAGGTATCCCTTTTACACCACTAGTTAAAACCAGTAACTCAGCAAAGTCGCAAAAAATATTAATCCATAGTGATTATTTAAACAATGAAATTGCGATTAGGATAAATAGATTTAACTTTCTCGTTCCTTTCTCTCCTTATACTAAAGAAATAATCATATCAAAATAAAAATTCACAACAGTGCAACATTAAAAAATACAACCAACAAACAATCCTATATACAAGGCACATCTCCAGAATATAAAAGCACAGACAAACAACCTAAAAAAAAACCATACATATAAATTATTTTATAGGTAAAATAGATTATATATTCTCATAGCTACCACAAACTATACTAGCCTGAACTATATTTATTCTGCTGCAATCAATGCATACATAACACAAATATCACTCAGGTACACTACTCAAACCACGCTGGGATTTTTCCTCAAGTTATAATCATCACCCCGAAAATCATTCGGCATTTACTCATTAAATAGTCACCCCATAGGCCTGTACATGTTTACTCAGAAATATACATCCTTTTCTCTGTCATAAACCCTCTGATTAATCATAGATAAATACTTGTGACACCAATCTTTTTCCTTAAAGGAACGAATTGTTGTGTAGAAGGAGATAATATTATGTCAAAAAAATATCAGCCTTTGCTTATAACTCATTATATGTCAACATGGGTCACTATAACGGAAGCAGTTGAGATCACTACCAAAGCCATAAAACAAAAAATTACTCCTAGCGATATTTATCGTCATGCCTTGAGTGGCAACATCCTACTATCGGTCTATTTCCAGTCTCCTGTGATACTTAAGAAGATACAAACTTTTAATGGAAAAATAAAATTCAGGCAGTTTGTGGGAGACCTACTTGATAAACTATGCATGCTTGACAGGGACGGTTTTATTTATGGTCAAAATTTAAGACTCTGTACAGAAGCCAGATATATTTGTCCTGTGCAACAAATTATAGATACCCCCCTGTTACGCAAACTCAACCAGTTTCGTACGTTTGTTCGTAATGTCCGCCCGGGTGATGAACTGGATGTCCCGGCACAAGTTAGTGAAAAAAATTTAACCCCGCCGCCGGGTAACAGCAGTGGCAACCTTGAGCAACAGATAGCCAGTACTTCACAGCTAATTGGATCTCTGCTCGCCGAAGATATGAACAGCGAGCAAGCGGCAAACATAGCACGTGGATGGGCCTCTTCTCAGGCTTCAGGGGTAATGACAGACTGGTTAAGCCGCTTCGGTACCGCAAGAATCACGCTGGGCGTGGATGAAGATTTCAGCCTGAAGAACTCCCGTGACGGCAACCCTCGAAAATGGCGATTCGATGCAACAAACAGTGAACTATGTGCCGAACGTCACGAATGCTGAAATCACGCTGGCAGCCTCGAAGGATCCGGTGATTGCCGACAATAACGATCTCACGACACTAACAGCACCGTCGCTGATACAGAGGGCAATGCGATAGCCAACACTGAGGTAACATTTACTCTACCGGAAGATGTGAAGGCGAACTTCACGCTGAGCGATGGCGACAAAGCGGTTACTGATGCCGATGGCAAAGCGAAAGTCACGCTGAAAGGTACAAAAGCAGGCGCTCATACCGTGACAGCATCGATGGTTGGCGGTAAGAGTGAGCAGTTGGTGGTGAACTTTACTGCGGATACGCTCACTGCGCAGGTTAATCTTAACGTTACCGAGGACAATTTCATCGCCAATAACATTGGAATGACCAGGCTACAGGCAACAGTGACTGATGGAAACGGCAACCCAGTAGAAGGTATAAAAGTTAATTTCCGCGGAACCTCCGTCACGCTAAGCAGCACCAGCGTTGAAACGGATGATCAGGTTTTCGCTGAAATTCTTGTGACAAGCACCGAGGTCGGACTAAAAACAGTTTCAGCCTCTCTGGCAGATAAACCTACTGAAGTCATCTCGCGATTACTGAATGCCAAGGTAGATGTTAATTCTGCGACGATTACCAGTCAGGAGATACCTGAAGGTCAGGTCATGGTCGCACAAGACATAGCAGTTAAAGCTCACGTTAACGACCAGTTTGGCAACCCGGTGACGCATCAACCCGCGACATTCAGTGCAGCGCCATCCTCGCAAATGATCATCAGCCAGAATACGGTCTCTACTAATACGCAGGGAGTAGCCGAGGTCACCATGACGCCTGAAAGAAACGGCTCGTATACTGTAAAAGCATCCCTAGCGAATGGAGCTTCACTTGAGAAACAACTGGAGGCTATTGATGAAAAACTGACACTCACGTCCAGTCCGCTTATCGGTGTCAATGCTCCTAAAGGCGCTACTCTGACGGCAACGCTAACCTCTGCAAATGGCACTCCAGTGGAGGGTCAGGTCATCAACTTTAGCGTAACGCTAGAAGGTGCGACGTTAAGTGGCGGAAAAGTGAGAACCAACTCTTCAGGTCAGGCTCCAGTCGTTCTGACCAGCAATAAAGTCGGTACATATACGGTGACTGCATCGTTCCATAACGGCGTCACAATACAGACACAGACAACCGTGAAGGTTACTGGCAACCCAAGCACCGCACATGTTGCTAGCTTTATCGCTGATCCGTCGACTATCGCCGCCACCAACAGTGATTTAAGTACCTTAAAGGCAACGGTTGAGGATGGCAGTGGTAACCTGATCGAAGGTCCCACTGTGTACTTCGCCTTAAAAAGCGGCTCCACCACATTAACGTCATTAACAGCGGTGACCGATCAAAACGGAATCGCGACAACAAGCGTGAAAGGTGAGATAACGGGGAGCGTCACTGTAAGCGCAGTCACAAGCGCAGGTGGAATGCAAACAGTAGATATATCGCTAGTGGCAGGCCCAGCAGACGCCTCGCAGTCCATCCTTAAGAACAACCAGTCATCACTGAAAGGGGACTTTACCGATAGTGCTGAGCTACATCTTGTTCTGCACGATATATCAGGCAATCCGATCAAAGTTTCTTAAGGGATAGAATTTGTGCAATCAGGTACAAACGTGCCCTATATGAAAATTAGCGCAATTGATTACAGTCAAAATATCAACGGTGATTACAAAGCTACTGTTACAGGAGGCGGAGAGGGTATCGCAACGCTGATCCCCGTATTGAATGGTGTTCATCAGGCGGGTCTGAGTACCACGATAGAATTCATTAGCGCGGAAACCAGACCAATGACGGGTACAGTGTCAGTGAATAGTGCAAACCTACCGACAGCTTCATTCCCTTCGCAGGGATTTACCGGGGCGTATTATCAGTTGAATAATGACAACTTTGCACCAGGAAAAACGGCGGCTGATTATTCGTTTTCAAGCTCGGCCTCCTGGGTAGGCGTTGATGCTACTGGTAAAGTGACATTCAAAAATGACGGTGATAGCAATACTGTAATAATCACAGCGCCCCCAAGATCCGGTGGTGCTATTTACCAAACAGTTCCTCCTGAATCGCGTTCGGTGTGACTATGATCATTTTCGGTGAGTATTGCTTTGATCCAAAGGCTGGTTTTCTGTGATGATTGACCAGCCTCAGAGTATTGATGACACCACCGTTCATAACAGATCGGCATTACTATGCATAAGTACTGCCTCAAATTCTCGCCAAAACACTTTTTAATGCCTTTGCGAATTCATCCAGACTTATATTGTCAATTTTTTGCCCAACGACGACTGACTCCGAAACATCGGCCATTGCGGGCCATCGCGTTTTGTAATCAGCATAAATTGCAACAACAGGGGTATTATAGGCACTTGCCATATGTAATATTGAGGTGTCAGGAGTTATTGCAATATAAGCATCTTTTATGATTGCTGCTGAACGTTTAATCGAGGGTGATAAGGATAAACGGTAGACATTATTATAACAATCCACTAATGCCCTGGCTTTATCTTCCCCTTTGGGTCCATAAACGATCACTATTGGAATATCTGTTTCACTTTGAATTTTTGCTATTAGATTTTCTGCAATCGATAATGAAAATGTACGTTCCTGCGAGCTACCGTCTAAATTGAGCGCAATGTAAGATCCTAACGATCGCATTTCCTCGCGTACCTCATCGAGTACATCATCGCTTAATGGCAATTCATATATTGACCTGACTGCCGGAAAACCCGCCTCACGCATCATAAATGCCCATGTCATGGGTACAGGAGTCCGGAGATTCTGATCCATCCGGGACGCGTTCTTACACAAAGGGGAATAGCACTTCATGGTTAAACCGACGACCTGGAAATTCGTTTTTGCTTTCAACTGACTGATAAATATCATCGTTTTCAGGTTCTTTTTACGCATCGCCTCTATACAAAGATCCGGCGTACCGTATTGCAGTGTTATGTTCTTCGCTAAATCTTTTATTTCTTTTAATGTTGCGTGATCCTGCATAGTCATTGTGACTAATGTTAATTTAGTCTGTTCAAGTTTGAGCGCATTAAAGACTTCTAAATTAATTGTCGACGTAACAATTAATAGATGCTTAATTTTATGCAATTCAAGCGCCCGAATAACAGGAAAGATGGCCATAGCATCGCCAATCTGATCGGGAATATGTATGACAACAAAGTCTGTTTTTTCAATATTAAAATTATAAGCTTTATAATCGTAGTAACTAAATGCAATACGTCTCAACAATGATACTAAAAACATAACTAACCTCGCCTCCCTACTGGTTATAATGCAATGCAGTCTATCAGAATCATCAGGGTGCAATTTTGTGCATATGCGGACTTTTATGTTTCATATCTCGAACCTGTGGGCCCTCTGCTTAATCCTTAAACAACACCAGCAACTCCTGCGCTTTCATCTTCCATCGAATTTTTCATGTTGCCGCTAATCAGCCATAAAATCATTTGCAGATGCGCTCTGTCGAGGTAGTCTCATAAGGTTCGTTTATAGATCGACGGCAATGTGAGTTACCTTTTCCATACTAATTATAAAAAGACAGTACAAACAGGATCATTATGGACTCCACGCTCATCTCCACTCGTCCCGATGAAGGGACGCTTTCGTTAAGTCGCGCCCGACGAGCTGCGTTAGGCAGTTTCGCTGGTGCCGTCGTCGACTGGTATGATTTTTTACTCTATGGCATTACCGCCGCACTGGTGTTTAATCGCGAGTTTTTCCCGCAAGTAAGCCCGGCGATGGGAACGCTCGCCGCATTTGCCACCTTTGGTGTCGGCTTCCTTTTCCGACCGCTCGGCGGTGTCATTTTCGGTCACTTTGGTGACCGGCTGGGACGTAAGCGCATGTTAATGCTGACCGTCTGGATGATGGGCATCGCGACAGCCTTGATTGGTATTCTTCCTTCATTCTCGACCATTGGGTGGTGGGCACCTATTTTGCTGGTGACACTGCGTGCCATTCAGGGATTTGCCGTCGGCGGCGAATGGGGAGGCGCAGCGTTGCTTTCCGTTGAAAGTGCGCCGAAAAATAAAAAAGCCTTTTACAGTAGCGGTGTACAAGTTGGCTACGGAGTAGGTTTACTGCTTTCAACCGGACTGGTTTCATTGATCAGTATGATGACGACTGACGAACAGTTTTTAAGCTGGGGCTGGCGCATTCCTTTCCTGTTTAGCATCGTACTGGTACTGGGAGCATTGTGGGTGCGCAATGGCATGGAGGAGTCCGCGGAATTTGAACAACAGCAACATAATCAAGCGGCCGCGAAAAAACGCATCCCGGTTATCGAAGCTCTGTTACGACATCCCGGTGCTTTTCTGAAGATTATTGCACTACGACTGTGCGAGTTGCTGACGATGTACATTGTTACTGCCTTTGCACTTAATTATTCAACCCAGAATATGGGGTTACCGCGCGAACTTTTCCTTAATATTGGTTTGCTGGTCGGTGGATTAAGCTGCCTGACAATTCCCTGTTTTGCCTGGCTTGCCGATCGTTTTGGTCGGCGCAGGGTTTATATCACAGGCGCGTTGATCGGAACGTTGAGCGCATTTCCTTTCTTTATGGCGCTTGAAGCACAATCTATTTTCTGGATAGTTTTCTTCTCCATAATGCTGGCAAACATTGCGCATGACATGGTGGTGTGTGTGCAACAACCGATGTTTACCGAAATGTTTGGTGCCAGTTATCGCTACAGTGGTGCTGGAGTCGGTTATCAGGTTGCCAGTGTGGTTGGCGGTGGATTTACGCCTTTTATTGCCGCTGCACTCATCACTTACTTTGCCGGGAACTGGCATAGCGTCGCTATTTATTTGCTGGCTGGATGCCTGATTTCCGCAATGACCGCTTTGTTGATGAAAGACAATCAACGCGCTTAATAGCCTGGCGAAGATCATCCGATCTTCGCCTTACACTTTTGTTTCACATTCCTGTGACATACTATCGGATGTGCGGTAATTGTATGGAACAGGAGACACACATGAATAATAAGGGCTCCGGTCTGACCCCAGCTCAGGCACTGGATAAACTCGACGCGCTGTATGAGCAATCTGTAGTTGCTTTACGCAACGCCATTGGCAAATATATTACAAGTGGCGAATTACCTGATGAAAACGCCCGCAAACAAGGTCTTTTTGTCTATCCATCACTGACCGTAACCTGGGACGGTAGCACAACTAATCCCCCCAAAACGCGCGCATTTGGTCGTTTTACTCACGCAGGCAGTTACACCACCACGATTACTCGCCCTACTCTCTTTCGTTCGTATCTCAATGAACAACTTACGTTGCTGTATCAGGATTATGGTGCGCATATCTCTGTGCAACCCTCGCAGCATGAAATCCCTTATCCTTATGTCATCGATGGCTCTGAATTAACACTTGATCGCTCAATGAGCGCTGGTTTAACTCGCTACTTCCCGACAACAGAACTGGCGCAAATCGGCGATGAAACTGCAGACGGCATTTATCATCCAACGGAATTCTCCCCGTTATCGCATTTTGATGCTCGCCGGGTTGATTTTTCCCTCGCACGGTTGCGCCATTATACCGGTACGCCAGTAGAACATTTTCAACCGTTCGTCTTGTTTACCAACTACACACGTTATGTGGATGAATTCGTTCGTTGGGGATGCAGCCAGATCCTCGATCCTGATAGTCCCTACATTGCCCTTTCTTGTGCTGGCGGGAACTGGATCACTGCCGAAACCGAAGCGCCAGAAGAAGCCATTTCCGACCTTGCATGGAAAAAACACCAGATGCCAGCATGGCATTTAATTACCGCTGATGGTCGGGGTATTACTCTGGTGAATATTGGCGTGGGACCGTCCAATGCTAAAACCATCTGCGATCATCTGGCAGTGCTACGCCCGGATGTCTGGTTGATGATTGGTCACTGTGGCGGATTACGTGAAAGCCAGGCCATTGGAGATTATGTCCTTGCACACGCTTATTTACGCGATGACCACGTTCTTGATGCGGTTCTGCCGCCCGATATTCCTATTCCGAGCATTGCTGAAGTGCAACGTGCGCTTTATGACGCTACCAAGTTAGTCAGCGGCAGGCCTGGTGAGGAAGTCAAACAGCGGCTGCGTACAGGTACTGTGGTAACCACAGATGACAGGAACTGGGAGTTACGTTACTCAGCTTCTGCACTTCGTTTTAACTTAAGCCGGGCCGTAGCAATTGATATGGAAAGTGCAACCATTGCCGCGCAAGGATATCGTTTCCGCGTGCCATACGGGACACTACTGTGTGTTTCAGATAAACCGTTACATGGTGAGATTAAGCTTCCCGGCCAGGCTAACCGTTTTTATGAAGGCGCTATTTCCGAACACCTGCAAATTGGCATTCGGGCGATCGATTTGCTGCGCGCAGAAGGCGACCGACTGCATTCACGTAAATTACGAACCTTTAATGAGCCGCCGTTCCGATAATAAGTTATGAACCTTCTTATCAGAAATAGATGTGAAGGATTAAGTAAGACATCTGGCAAATAGCCTGCAATAAACGCGGGCTGTTTGCTTCCTTGGGCAGATGCGAGTTTTATTATCGTCTTAATGATTTCCACATATTAAAAGCAAGTATGCTTTCAAAACACAATTATAAAAAATCCCGCCAACAACATTAGTTTTTATAAAATTAAATATAAGATTATGGCTTTAGAATATTTTTATTTCTAATAGACGAGATTTTTCCTGTTATGATATAATATGCTGAATTAACACATGTTAACGATTTACCAGTAATGTAAATAAATTTTCGAGGAGATCATTCCAGTGGGACGTAAATGGGCCAATATTGTTGCTAAAAAAACGGCTAAAGACGGTGCAACGTCTAAAATTTATGCAAAATTCGGTGTAGAAATCTATGCTGCTGCCAAACAAGGTGAACCCGATCCAGAATTAAACACATCTTTAAAATTCGTTATTGAACGTGCAAAGCAGGCACAAGTTCCAAAGCACGTTATTGATAAAGCAATTGATAAAGCCAAAGGCGGTGGAGATGAAACGTTCGTACAGGGACGTTATGAAGGCTTTGGTCCTAATGGCTCAATGATTATTGCTGAGACATTGACTTCAAATGTTAACCGTACGATTGCTAACGTTCGCACAATTTTCAATAAAAAAGGCGGCAATATCGGAGCGGCAGGTTCTGTCAGCTATATGTTTGACAATACGGGTGTGATTGTATTTAAAGGAACAGACCCTGACCATATTTTTGAAATTTTGCTTGAAGCTGAAGTTGATGTTCGTGATGTAACTGAAGAAGAAGGTAATATTGTTATTTATACTGAACCTACTGACCTTCATAAAGGAATCGCGGCGCTAAAAGCAGCTGGAATCACTGAGTTCTCAACAACAGAATTAGAAATGATTGCTCAATCTGAAGTTGAGCTTTCCCCAGAAGATTTAGAAATCTTTGAAGGGCTTGTTGATGCCCTTGAAGATGACGACGATGTACAAAAAGTTTATCATAACGTCGCAAATCTCTAATTATATGTTAAAGAAATCTGTCTTTATGGCAGATTTCTTTAATCTCATATAATCCTTATAAAAATATAATGTTTAACTCGTCATATTGCTTATAAAAAATCCCCGTTCCCAGAGAAATAATATTTATTAAAATGGCAGGTCTTCTTTTTCTGATTACCGAAGACAAAGTGGCAATTACGTATAGTTTCCCGATAAAGACGCGACAGCTACATCCCGCATAAGGCATTTTTCTCTTTATCTTTGTACGGTACTTCATGGAACAGAATTTTTGACCTTGTGAATCGTGATGTCTGTTGGGGAGGGGCAATTTGCTCACTGAAGCGTGAGACTCGATTAAGCGCACGAAACACAGAAATCAAAAACCCGACCACTTTTTTACAAAGTGACCGGGTAAAAATAATTTTTATTTTTTAACTGTCCTGAGACTCATAGAGATGTCTCAAAACTAAAATTTGGCTCCTCTGACTGGACTCGAACCAGTGACATACGGATTAACAGTCCGCCGTTCTACCGACTGAACTACAGAGGAATCGTGTGAACGGGGCGCATATTAATGGCAGTGCATGGTGATGTCAAAGGGTGAAATGCATTTTTTTGTTTGTTTGCTGACAATTTCAACAAAGTGGTGAGCTTTCAATCTTATTGGGTAATGAACCATCGTGGTGCATACCCCCCTTTTATAGGGCAGGTGAATGCGACTGCTGATAAAAAGGGCCAATGACGAATCTATCATAATCTCTTATTTGACAGTTGGTTAGCTTGCGCATCAACGCTAAAATAGAACTGGCAAGCATCTTGCATTCTGGTTGTAAGTAATGGCGGCACTTGGGCCGATTCTTAAAAACCGGAGGCAACATGAACTTCAGACGCCTGAAATACTTCGTAAAAATTGTAGATATTGGTAGCCTGACCCAGGCTGCTGAAGTATTGCATATTGCACAACCAGCGCTCAGCCAGCAGGTTGCCACACTGGAAGGTGAGTTAAATCAACAGCTTTTGATTCGCACAAAACGGGGCGTTACGCCAACAGGCGCCGGAAAAATTCTCTATACCCATGCACGGGCCATTTTACGTCAGTGTGAGCAGGCCCAACTGGCGGTGCATAACGTTGGTCAGTCATTATCGGGGCAAGTCTCGATTGGCTTTGCGCCAGGAACCGCTGCGTCATCCATCACCATGCCCTTATTACAGGCGGTTCGCGCTGAATTCCCGGAGGTCGTTATCTATCTTCATGAAAATAGTGGTGCAGTGCTTAACGAAAAACTGATAAATCACCAACTCGATATGGCGGTGATTTATGAGCATTCCCCTGTGGCTGGGGTATCCAGTCAGGCTTTGCTGAGAGAAGATCTTTTCCTGGTAGGAACTCAAGATTGCCCGGGGCAAAGCGTTGATGTTAATGCTATTGCGCAAATGAACCTTTTTCTCCCCAGTGATTACAGCGCTGTTAGACTTCGTGTTGATGAGGCTTTTTCCCTACGGCGGCTCACGGCAAAAGTCATTGGTGAAATTGAGTCTATTGCCACGCTTACCGCAGCGATTGCCAGCGGCATGGGCGTTGCAGTATTACCTGAATCGGCTGCGCGTTCGTTATGTGGCGCAGTAAATGGGTGGATGTCACGCATTACCACTCCTTCAATGAGTCTCTCTTTGTCCTTAAATTTACCCGCCAGAGCAAACTTGTCACCACAGGCACAGGCAGTGAAAGAGTTGTTAATGTCAGTGATTAGTTCTCCAGTGATGGAAAAAAGGCAGTGGCAATTGGTGAGCTAAGCGTTATATCGGGATGGAATAAGATGCGGGTTTTTATTATTTGTTATGCCGGGCATTAGACTTTAACAATAACGGGATATCTGAACTGCCCGGAGTTTACCGTGAATTTCCAACAACTAAAGATAATCCGCGAGGCTGCACGTCAGGATTACAACCTGACAGAGGTTGCGAATATGCTTTTTACCTCACAGTCAGGCGTTAGCCGTCATATTCGGGAACTGGAGGATGAACTTGGCATCGAAATATTTGTTCGACGAGGTAAGCGACTGCTGGGCATGACTGAACCGGGCAAAGCATTACTGGTCATTGCAGAACGCATTCTGAATGAAGCCAGTAATGTTCGTCGGCTCGCAGACCTGTTTACCAACGATACGTCTGGCGTTCTCACTATTGCAACGACGCATACTCAGGCACGTTATAGCTTGCCTGAGGTCATTAAAGCTTTTCGCGAACTTTTCCCGGAGGTTCGGCTGGAGCTAATCCAGGGTACACCACAGGAAATTGCGACGTTGTTGCAAAATGGCGAAGCTGATATTGGTATCGCCAGCGAGCGTTTGAGTAATGACCCGCAGCTCGTCGCCTTCCCGTGGTTTCGTTGGCACCATAGTTTGCTTGTTCCACTCGATCATCCCTTGACGCAAATTACACCGTTGACGCTGGAATCAATAGCGAAGTGGCCGTTAATTACTTACCGACAGGGGATTACGGGGCGCTCACGCATTGATGACGCATTTGCCCGCAAAGGTTTGCCGGCAGATATTGTATTAAGTGCACAGGATTCTGATGTCATTAAAACCTATGTTGCTCTTGGGCTTGGGATCGGATTAGTTGCCGAACAATCCAGCGGCGAACAAGAGGAAAAGAATTTAATCCGCCTGGATACGCGGCATCTTTTCGATGCTAATACTGTCTGGTTGGGACTGAAGCGAGGGCAACTTCAGCGTAACTATGTCTGGCGCTTTCTGGAACTTTGTAATGCAGGACTGTCAGTTGAGGATATCAAGCGCCAGGTGATGGAAAACAGTGAAGAGGAAATTGATTATCAGATATAGCAAAAAGCCCGCTATAAAAGCGGGCTTTTCAGAAATTTGGCTCCTCTGACTGGACTCGAACCAGTGACATACGGATTAACAGTCCGCCGTTCTACCGACTGAACTACAGAGGAATCGCTGTTGAGGCACATCTTAACGGCGAAAAATATTTTGTCAAACCCGATTTTTAAATTTCCCAACTGTTTGCCGTTTCTATCAACAGTTTGTTGCATTTGCAGACAATTTGTTGGCGAAAATCTTTGCAGCTTTGCTGATTCTCCCTCATCATTTGAAATGTGGTTTCACTTTCTGCAATTAAGGTCGGCTTTGAATATCTCCTCTGCTTTACGCCAGGTTGTTCACGGCACTCGCTGGCACTCTAAACGCAAGAGCTACAAAGTGTTGTTCTGGCGCGAGATAACCCCGCTTGCTGTTCCTATCTTCATGGAGAACGCCTGTGTCCTGTTGATGGGGGTCCTGAGCACTTTTCTGGTCAGCTGGCTGGGAAAAGATGCGATGGCCGGCGTGGGGTTGGCGGACAGCTTCAATATGGTCATTATGGCTTTTTTTGCAGCTATCGATCTTGGTACTACTGTCGTTGTAGCATTTAGTCTCGGTAAGCGAGATCGACGACGAGCGAGGGTGGCGACGCGGCAGTCATTGGTGATCATGACGTTGTTTGCCGTACTGTTGGCAACGCTAATTCATCATTTTGGCGAACAAATTATTGATTTCGTCGCGGGTGATGCCACGACAGACGTTAAAGCACTGGCGTTGACTTATCTGGAGCTGACCGTACTCAGTTATCCAGCAGCTGCCATCACTCTTATTGGTAGCGGGGCACTTCGTGGTGCAGGGAATACGAAAATACCGCTACTGATTAACGGTAGCCTGAATATTCTTAATATTATTATTAGCGGCATATTGATTTACGGCCTTTTCTCCTGGCCGGGACTGGGATTTGTCGGGGCTGGGTTGGGTTTAACCATTTCTCGTTATATTGGCGCAGTTGCAATTTTGTGGGTGCTGGCGATTGGTTTTAATCCTGCGCTAAGGATTTCGTTAAAGAGCTATTTTAAACCGCTGAATTTTAGCATTATCTGGGAAGTCATGGGGATTGGTATTCCAGCGAGTGTCGAATCAGTGTTATTTACCAGTGGTCGGTTATTAACCCAAATGTTCGTTGCCGGGATGGGGACCAGCGTTATTGCCGGAAATTTTATCGCGTTCTCAATTGCGGCTCTTATCAACTTACCCGGAAGTGCGCTCGGTTCTGCTTCTACGATCATTACAGGCCGAAGGTTGGGGGTAGGGCAGATAGCGCAAGCAGAGATTCAGTTGCGGCATGTGTTCTGGCTGTCCACTCTTGGATTAACGGCCATCGCCTGGCTAACGGCTCCCTTTGCCGGGGTTATGGCATCGTTTTACACCCAGGATCCACAGGTTAAACACGTCGTTGTGATTCTGATTTGGCTAAATGCTTTATTTATGCCTATTTGGTCCGCCTCATGGGTGCTACCCGCTGGATTTAAAGGTGCTCGTGATGCCCGTTACGCCATGTGGGTTTCGATGTTGAGCATGTGGGGTTGTCGGGTTGTAGTCGGTTATGTGCTGGGAATCATGCTTGGCTGGGGTGTGGTTGGCGTCTGGATGGGAATGTTTGCCGACTGGGCTGTGCGGGCCGTGCTGTTTTACTGGCGAATGGTTACTGGACGTTGGCTATGGAAATACCCTCGATCCGAGCCGCAAAAGTGTGAAAAAAAGCCAGTTGTATCGGAATAAACGACAAAATGCAGATTATTTCAGCAAACGATTTCAAATTTAAAAAACAGGCTTTGACATTGTGGGTGGGCATCGCTAATATTCGCCTCGTTCTCACGATTCCTCTGTAGTTCAGTCGGTAGAACGGCGGACTGTTAATCCGTATGTCACTGGTTCGAGTCCAGTCAGAGGAGCCAATTTTCTGTTTTCATGCATCCTTGCGAATCTTTATCTGATGTTGATTCAACAGGTTAGTGTGAAAACTCTTCTCGGTGCATTTTGATTTTACCCTACGCATCGGGAAAAATTGGTGGTCAAATCTGGGGTCAGGTTAGTTCGATAATGGAGTGACCCCCATATGTCCCTTAACGACGCAAAAATCCGTAGTCTCAAGCCCACTGATAAACCCTTTAAAGTCTCCGATTCCCACGGTCTGTATCTGCTGGTCAAACCAGGCGGTTCCCGTCTCTGGTATCTTAAATACCGTATTAATGGCAAAGAATCCCGTATTGCACTGGGTGCCTACCCTGCCGTCTCCCTGTCTGACGCCCGCCAGCAGCGCGAAGGCATCCGTAAGATGCTGGCGCTGAACATCAACCCGGCGCAGCAACGTGCCGCTGAACGCGGCTCGCGCATGCAGGAGAAAATGTTTAAATCCGTGGCACTGGAGTGGCACAGTAGCAAGAAAAAATGGTCGCAGAATACCGCAGATCGCGTGCTTGCCCGTCTGAACAGACATGTCTTTCCGACCATCGGGCATCTACCAGTTACCGAGCTTAAATCACGTCATTTCATTGAATTACTGAAAGGCATTGAGGAAAAGGGCTTGCTTGAAGTTGCGTCCCGCTCGCGGCAACACCTCAGCAACATTATGCGTTATGCTGTTCATCAGGGGTTAATCGAAATCAACCCAGCTGCAAATCTTGACGGCGTGACGGCTTCTCCCGCCAGACGACATTATCCCACCCTGCCACTGGAGCGCCTTCCTGAGCTGCTTGAACGGATTGACAGTTATCACCAAGGACGGGAACTCACCAGGCTTGCAGTCCTGCTGACGTTGCATGTGTTCATTCGCTCAAGTGAACTGCGCTATGCTCGTTGGACAGAGATTAACTTCAGAAATCGGATCTGGACGATACCTGCCACACGCGAAGCGATTGCAGGCGTACGTTATTCCAGTCGAGGTGCCAAAATGCGTACACCGCATATTGTGCCCCTTTCTGAGCAGGTTATCTCTATTCTGAAAAGGATTAAGGAAATATCTGGCGGGTATGAACTGGTGTTCCCCGGCTATCATGACCCCTACAAGCCGATGAGTGAAAATACTATCAATAAGGCACTTCGCCAGATGGGATACAACACGAAACAAGATATCTGCGGTCATGGTTTCCGGGCAATGGCGTGTAGCGCGCTGATGGAATCCGGTTTATGGTCGCAAGATGCAGTGGAGCGTCAGATGAGTCACCAAGAGCGCAACACTGTGCGTCTGGCTTACATTCATAAGGCCGAACATATGGAAGCCCGCATGGACATGATGCAGTGGTGGTCGGATTATCTGGATATGTGCAGTGAAATCTGGGTGCCCCCGTACATCTGGAGTCAGCAAAACATTAATCTCGCAGTAACCTGACTTATGAATAATCTTGTAAAGAACCAGGCCGTATCAGCAAACGCTGATACGGCTTTTCATCCACAGGCCGTTTTTCATCTTCTAAGTCGTCCAGGACATCATGGTTCTTAATACACATGCGTTCGCATGTGCTTATGTTAAGTAGACTTATTGTCTTACACATTTTATCCGTATCATTAACCAGAATATGTTCCGGAGCAGCGGGTGATAGTGCCGCCAGTCCACACTCATCGCTGCCCGGAAAAATCATCAGTGGGGAGGCAAACGGTAAGCACCCCGCTATTCTGCAAGACATTTCTGCAGTTTATTTAACCTCCCCGAAGCATTTTTATAAGGCGAGGCGGTATTAAATTGAATCATACGACCTCGGGTCCATTTATTATACCAAGGTTTACCGTAAAGCTCATCGTTACTGAATCGTTCAATCAAAGCCACGAGTTGCTGCTTATTTTCCTTTAACCGTGCCAATAAAACTTCGTACTCTGTAATATCCTCATAGTCACGGTAGAATTTCTGTGCTAAACGCCCCAATTCATTCCATTTAAATCCTTCCTCAGGAAAAATAATAGTTTTTCCTTTTGCCTCTTGGTCATGCCAGTGTAACACCAGCTCTCCCCAGCCAATCAGATAGGAAACCAGATTCGCTACGCTAATCGTAGTCCCCTTCGCGTGCCCTTCCAATAGAGGTTCAAAGGCGAGTTGGGGCGTAATAGATTCTAGCTTCTTATTTAATAAAGAAAAATTACTATTAATAGCTTTAATTAACTCTTCTTTTGATGATGGAACAGCCATATCTATTGCTCCTTGTATAGTTACACAACTATTTCTACCCTACTATTTCGAGTGATTCAATCGTCTGGTTCACATAACCTACCACCTGTTCAAAATGCTTATCGACAAAAAAATGATCGGCAGCAGGAAATATAATAGTCCGCGTCTTTCGTGTGGTGAATTTTTCCCATGCAAGTAATTCATCCTGCATTACCAGATTGTCAGCATCGCCATGAAATAGCACGATCGGACAGGTTAATGTGCGCGCCTTGGCCTGAAATACATACTGCTCATAGAGCCGATAATCGTTTTTAATGATGGGGGTGAAAATTGTCATTAACTCTTTATTACGAAAGACATCAACCGGAGTTCCGCCCAGCTTGACGATCTCTTCCATAAACGCCTGATCGGGCAAGGTATGCAGTATTACTTCATGAGAGGCCCGATCGGGTGGGCGACAGCCGGAAAAAAACAGCGCGCATGGCATGTCATGTCCATGATCGAGAATATAATGCACCAGTTCGAAGGCCATGATCCCTCCGAGACTATGCCCAAAAATGGCGTAGTCTCCACCTGTGTAGTGTTTCACAAATTGTTGATAAAGGTCAGCGACGGCATCCACCATCGTAAGACACAGCGGCTGGCGTATTCTAGTTCCCCTCCCCGCAGGTTCTAAAGGCCGCAAAGTAATATTGTCCGACAGCACGCTACGCCATTTATAATACATGGCGGCAGAACCACCTGAATATGGCAAACAATACAAACTGATATTACTCATCGTCCCACTCCTTGTTGTGTAATAGAATTCGTTTAATTTGATGATTTAATGTCAGAACGAAAGCTAACAGGATAATTCCGAACGGTATCGCCAACACGCTCGATGGACCCCATACCAAGATAAAACGCCAGTCAAGTCCTGGAGATAGTATACCCGGTGCGACATAGAGCATGGCGGCCACGAGCCCAGGAACCGCCAAGGCGATGATATAGTCACGTACGCGTAAACGTAACCTCTGCTGTTTTCCAGGGCCATGCGCCGTTGCGCGATAAACACGGAAAGCACCGCGCACTACAACCACCGCCCCCCAAAAACACAGCAACAACGTGAGGTAGACGAAAAGGGTATCGGTGGCTGTAATTGCATCACCAGCGCCGTCAGCATATTTGCCAATGCGCAGATAATTATCGATATCCGCGCAAAGCTGTAGTATCAGATTCGAATTCATATTTGCCAGCGCAACAATGCCAATCTGCTGATCCGGTCGCAACGCAATGCAAGAAGAAAAGTTTGGATTCTGCCCACCGTGACTGATGTAAGGGCCTTGATTCTGGTCGATAAACCAACCGCTGGCATAGAGGATACGATTGTCTGCGGCAAGCGGAACATCACTATTACCACGCCAACTGTTACTCATCGCCTCACGCAGCGTTGCCGGCAAAGCCTTTCTGTGCAACCAGGCGTCTATCCATATTTCCATATCAGGCAGAGTGCTATGGATATAGGCGGCAGGAACATGGTTCCGGGCCAGAGGCGCATGAAACAGAACGGGTTTGCCGAATCCCAGTTTATAGCCGCTTGCCTTGTTGACAATAATCTCATCCCCCTTAACTGCCACAGTCGCCGACATGCCCAGCGGCTGCGTGAGTCGTTCCGCAATGACCTCTGTAAAGGTTTTTCCCGTCACATTTTCAATCACCGCGCCCAACACATCATAATTGGCGGAGGCATAGCTAAACTTCGCACCCGGCGCAAACAGCAGATTCTCGTTGCGCAGTTGCTGTGCCACAGCGCTCCCAGGCATAGGGTTTTCCAGCCGAGCCAGTGTTGAAAAAGGCAATCCTGATGTATGATAAAGGAAATCAGCCACGGTCAGGGAAGCAGGTTTTCCCTGATAATTCAAGCGCATTTCCGGCAGATAGGTAATGATATCATCCCCTTGCCGGAGTCTGCCTTCCTGAATCAGTATTTGCACCACAAGTCCGGTAAACGCCTTACTCATCGATCCCAGCTCGTAAACTGTGTCTAGAGTATTCGCTTTCTGACTAGCCACATCGGCAACACCGTAGACAAATCGCTGACGTACCCCCTTAATGGTCACACTTACGGAAAGGGCTGGGACCTTGGCCTCCTGCATCCGTTGGTGAATTAATGTCGACAGGCGCTCATCTTGCGCCCCGATAGGCTCATGTTCTTGCGCCAAAGCGCACATAGCGGAAATAAAGAGCAGCATACAGCACAGGAGATGATATAATGTTTTAATGCTAACGTGTTCCATTATTGTCATCCTGTGAACACCTCATAAAATACCATCAACACATTCGGAGATAAATTCACTGTGCTCACGGATAGCGGGTCTGGCATAAATATCGGCGGCAGTCAGTCCGATTTTATAAATGTGGTTACAGCTGTCGACGAAAGAGATAACGTGCATCGAGGTCGCTCCGTATTCGAAAATAACCGCGTGTTCGTCATAATGATCGATGCATAACAATGAACGCCAGGTTTTCTCCACAAAGTCGCTGACCGACAAATAACTCACTGGTAACATAGCGTTCTCTCTCGCATCACTGGACTGAATTTCATACCGGACGCGATCAAACGAATAACCGGGTAAGCCTATAGTCTGCACGGCTGGCATTTCCGGTAAACAAATAGTCACTCCTCGTTGCCAAAGAGTGCCCAACAGCGGCAGGATGTCCTCAGGCGTATCCGTATTCAGCATGGGGGAAAATACTGTTTGCCCAACCCACTGCGCATGCTGGTGATACAATATGGAAAACGTCCCCGCGCGACCGATTTCCAGCATCAGCGTTCCCTCCGTCACCGCCAGATTAGCCAATATTTCGCTCAGTTCACTGTTGCCGGCCAGCGTCTGCTCCGGTGTCGTTTCAGCCACAATCACCTGCTGAACAGCGTTTTCCAGTGAGATGATGCGCGCAACATACTGCGCTGCTGCAGCCCCCGTCAGGTAACCGATGTGCTGCACAGGCGAGATACTTTGTTCGATCAGCCATTCACTAAGACTCACCTGCTGGATAAACTGACGCAATGCTGGCGTCCAATCGGCTGGTTCGCAGATTTGTGCAACATCCTGAGACAGGCGCTGGTGCCGCTGGCGCAAGTTAGGTTGACAAGCCAGCAAATGCGTCAGGGCACTCTCCAGCTTATCGTCCCGGTCCGGATATAGGAACACCAAGGTAGTTTCCATATTGATAGGGGTAAAAGACATGTCAGCATCCCGCAGTTTCGCCAAACTTGCACGCAACGCTACCACACTGTCTGCCGCCAGCGCACAGCGATACGGGAAATGTGCCCGGCGTTGCGCGAGAGTATAGGCGATACGATCTTTATCTGCTTCCGCATAGGTCGCCAGAGCGTGATAATGAGCATCCAACTGTTGTCTAAGGGCTAATGGCGTTTTGGCGCTGAAGAAAAACAGGCGGCGCTCATTTTCTTGCACCGCTTGCGCAGGCGTCTCGCACCAGTTTTGCAGAACCAAATGAGCATTGGTCCCTCCCAGCCCAAACGAACTAACGGTGGCATGGATCCTTTTCGTTTGTGGGACAGAAGTCACTACATCACTGAGATAAAATGGCGAGGCTGGCTGCAACAGTTTTTTATGTTTATTTACTAGGTTGATCTGCGGGGGAACTAAACCAGTATATAGCGTCAGTGCGGTTTTCATTAAGCTGACGATACCGGAAGCGACTCCCAGGTGACCCAAGTTGGCTTTTACCGCACCCAATTGAATGCTGTGCGGCGCACATGCCGGTGCGAAAACCCGGTGCAGAGCTTCAAGCTCAATCTCATCACCCAACGGGGTACCGGTACCGTGCGTTTCGATCAGTGCGATATCAGTCGGTACGACTTCTGCGGCGGCAAGCGCCGTATTGATCGCTTCTACCTGTCCTTCTACGCTGGGGGCGACAAACCCCAGCCGACGCCCGCCGTCGTTATTTACCGCACCTCCTTTAATCACCGCATACACTCTGTCTTGGTCGCGTAGTGCATCCTCAAGACGTTTTAGCACCACAACTCCCGCACCGCTGCTGTATACCGTGCCGGTCGCCTCAGCGCTAAACGGGGCGCAGTGTCCGTCTTGCGATACCAGCTTATCACCTTGCGGACTGTAGCCGTGCGCCTGTAAAAAACCCAAGGTGACCCCACCTGCCAACGCAACATCGGCTTGAAAAGTCAATAACCCCTCGCATGCTAAATATGCTGCCACCAACGAACTGGAACAGGCGGTCTGTACACTCACAGCGGGTCCGGTAAACCCCAACTTGTAGGCAACCTGAGCACACAAGTAATCCTTTTCGTTACCAATCTGCGCCTGAAGATAATGGTGATCGCCGCTCATCTTCAGGTATGGATAGACGCGATCGATAAAATAGTTATTGGCGTAGGTCGCCCCATAGACGCCGACTCGCTTAAGTTGCGTGGGAATATAGCCCGCATGCTCAAGAGCGTTGTAGCAGCATTCAAGAAATATTCGTTGTTGCGGATCCATCAACAGGGCTTCGCCAGGCGGAATATTGAAAAATGCAGCATCGAAGTCATAGGGAGCGGTGATTATATTGCGCAGCCTAATCCAAGGGTTCCCATTATCGTCTTCTGTGCATGTCGGTTGAGTGAACTCCTCACCCGCCAGCAACTTATCCCACCACTCGGGCACCGATTCCGCACCGGAAAAACGCCCGCTCATGCCAATAATGGCAATATCCAGTGAGCCACAGGTAAAATCATCCTTTGCCATTGTTGTATTCCTTAAGGGTTGGCATCGTGTTTATAGTGTCCACAAAGTCGGCGCGCCCGTCAGCGTGGCGCTGTGTTGGCACAGCCAGGCATCCAGATCAGTGAGGCTGTTCTTGTAGCGCGCCAGCAGGAGTTGCACATCATTCAGCGCAATGCGCGTGGGATCGAAACGGCAGTGGAAGGAGAGACCATCAGCTGCCGAGCGCGCAATATTAAACTCCAGCACGCAGCCGAGCGCGTTTTCAGGCGCGGTATAGATATCACTATTAAAGTGATCAATATGAAAATAGCGGAGTGAAGGTTGCGCCTGCACACCGATGTAATTCATTCGGATCCCTTGCGCAAGAGAGTCTTCCGGTGCATGCCGCATTTGCAGCAGACCGTAATCTCCCCCACCATGCGTGCGTTTTGCCAAATCGGAAGCGATCGCAGATAACAGTGTCGCCATATCGCCATGCAGAGGGATCGCCCAAGGATAAAATAGAGTAAACCACCCGACCGTATCCGCAACGTCAGGCTCATCGGGCCAGCAGCCGCGTCCCATGCCTTCCATCTCGATGCGACACCAAGGCTCTTCGCTGTAGTAACGCAGCACCAGCGCCAATGCCGTTAGCACATAGGTTTCGGCGCTGTACGCGGTATTACCACTGGATTCAAACAACCTCCTGACGCAAGGATGGCGAAAGTCTTCACGCCAAGCGCGCGTACGAGGTAATGAGTCATCTGGCAATGACACGGGTGGGAAATGCAGCGGTAGCGTTTGACATACTGTGCGCCAGCTTTCGTGTGTGGCGGAATCTACCGTTTTGCTCGCCAGATAGTCATTCCAGCGATGCAGTCCGCTGTTGCTGGTGCCATTGACAGTGCTGACGGCGTCCAGCGTGCTGAGGATTAAATACCAAGAGTGCATATCGACGCACAAGTGATGGGCACAGAGTACCAGCGTGCTAGACGCAGGCTGCGGGGCGTGTAACAGAGCTGCCGTAAAGACTCGACCATTTGTCACGTCAAGCATGCTATTGCACTGAGCGATCACCTCTGCCAACGTCCACTGCGCCGTCGAATATTCCGTGAGCACCTCGTTGGGATAACACACATTAGGGTCGCATACTAGCAACCGCCCCTCAGCGTCCAGCGCACTGTGCAAAGCTGGCTGCTGCTGGATTAATGTATGCAGCCTGTTGTGTAACTGCTCGAGCGGGCAGCCCGGCAACACTTTCAGCACAATGACATGGTTATAAACATTGGGCACTGGCAACGCCAACTGCGTAAACCAACGCAATGCGGGTAGATCGATACGGGTGTTATGAGCATACTGCGCGAGCTGTGACACCGTTGTATGACTAGCGAGAAACTCACAGATGGCGTTCACTGTTCCACACTCCATCACCTGCACCGCTGACATCGTCCAGCCGTGGTGCCTGAGCTGCGCTGCAATCTGGATACTCTTGATGGAGTCCAACCCCAAGACATAAAGATTTTCGTTATCATCAAACTCAGTTTGCTCCAGCGCCCCTTCCACACATACCCGAACTGAATGCCTTATCGCCGCATCTCCCAGCCGCTCGCTACCCGATGCAGGCGCGGTGTTTCGGACCGTTGCGACCATCTGACGCACGTCCACCTTGCCATTGTGCGACAGCGGCAGTTGGGCGATAGCACAGCACTGCTTGGGTTGCATGTAGGTGGGTAATTGCTGACGCAGATGTTGCATTACGGTAGCTACATCAACAGATGACGGTGTCACGCAGGCTAGCAACCCGCTGTGCTGCCCCTGCACATCATCAATCACCGCCACCGCCGCACTTTCTACCTGAGGTGCGCTCAACAACGCTTGTTCGATTTCGCACAGCTCAATACGATAGCCATTAATTTTGACCTGATCGTCTTTACGTCCCTGATAAACCAGCGTATTAGGAGCGATGGCGTAGCCAATATCACCGCTGCGATAGCCAATCATCACCCCATTGGTATCTTTAAGGTAGGCGGCGGCCGTTTGTTGCGGCGCATCGATATAGCCCTGCGTCACTGACGCGCCATAAATCACCAATTCACCAGTTTCGCCTTCCGGTACCGGACAGCCCCAAGGGGAGCAAATTGCTACCTGGCAACCGTCGATCGCCATACCGATGGGCAATGAAGGCAGCGTTTCTTGCCCGGTGTAGCGATAGATCATGCAACCAACGGTGGCCTCTGTCGGCCCATATTCGTTATAGATCACGGCCTGAGGAAAGAGAGCAGCCGCCTTACGCGCCAGATCCCGCTTGAAATCCTCCCCGCCAACCACCAAGGTACGAATCTGCTCACTGCTTATGCCAGCCGCACACAACAACCGCAGGTGTGCAGGCGTCAGTTTGATCACTGTGTTGGGCTGATCAACCACGGCCATGCGCAGCAATGTTTCGCTCTCGGCGTGCCGACAAACGCTGATGCTAGCGCCCACACATAAGGGGGCGAACAGCGTAGTGATGGTCAAATCGAAGGACAGCGAAGAGTAGAGCGCAGCCCGGTCCTGCGCTGTAAAGTAACGTTCGGCGGCGAAATGGAGATAGTTAGCCAGATTGCCATGAGAGACTTGCACGCCCTTAGGCTCGCCGGTCGATCCGGAGGTAAACAGCACATATGCCAGATCCTGCGGTTCAATAGCTGGCCAAGGTTCTCTAGCAAGCGCCGAAGTGGCTAAGGCCTGGAGCAAGCTGGACGCGGGAAACGCCAGCGCCTGCGTCAATTCATGCATCGCCGGATCGTAAAGGATATGCGCTACCTGCGCTTTACGACACATGGCGTAAAGGCGGGTCGTTGGCAACGCGGGATTTAGCGGCAGAAATGCCGCGCCGCAGCGCAAAATACCATAAATAACCATCACCGTTTGAGCGCTATGCTCAGCGATAATCCCAACCACTTGACCGCGTCCGATCCCCTGTTGGCGCAGATAACGCGCAACCCGCTCAACAGCGTCATCCAACTGCCGATAAGTCAAAGACTGTTCATTATCAATTAGTGCTGTGCGATCACCATGCTCCACAACTTGCGCTGCAAATCGGGAAGTAAATGAGGGTTTGAGTGAGCCACATGCCAATGCGACGTGCGGCGCAGGATAGACTTCGAGATCGCCTAGACGAGCGTCAGGTTGCCGATCCAATGCAGTGACTAAATCCAACAGCCCATTTTTCATCGCTGTCAGTTGGTGCGGAGTGAAAGCGCTACGCAGCGCCTCCAGACTCAACCTAAGGCTTTCTTTATGATTATTAACAGTTTGCAAAACAATCTGTAGCTTATAGGACTGCTCGCCGCTGTAGTAACTCTCCACGCGTTGCGCGGCACCTGCAATGTGGCGTTCATAGGTAAAGTTATAATAATTAACGCAATAATCGAACGCCCGCAACTTCCCTCCCCCCTGTTCCGCCAAATCCTGGTTGAATAAGGTAATGGGATATTTGCTGTGTTTAAAACCGCGTTTCAGTTCGCGCTGGAAAAAGGCCACCCGTTCACAGAATCGTTCCGTGCGCACCAGTCGATAGGCCAGCGGCAATTGATTAGTAAACATGCCAAAGCAACGCCGCGCCTCGCGAGTATGCCGATTGGCTAACGGCACGCCTATTACGCCTTTTTCCTCCCCCCATACTCTGGCGCGATAGAGAGCGAAGAGTGCAATAAACAGCGTATTAAGCGTACAGCCATAACGATTACACAACCTGTAGAGACGGTTAATCATGGCTGGCTCAAGCCAAGTGGAACAACTGATGCCCTCAGTAGTAACGATGGGGGAACTGTCTGGAAAGCAGTCGCGGTATTCGTCGATATAGTCACGCCACCAGCCACGATCAACGGCAAAGCGCGTTGACGCCTGATAAGATTGCTGCTGCGCCAGAAATGCGCTATAGGCTGGTGACGCATCATCTGGTACGTCCTGCTGTTCGTATGCTCGCTTGACATGGTTTGACAACAACGCCATTGACCAACCATCAGCAATGCCGTGATGGGCTTTAAATAAATAACCGCTGTATTGTTCACCGCACGTAAAGGTGACAAACTCGAACAAATCGTGCGCCAGCAGGGTAAAGGGCTGCCGGAACCACTCATCAACAAATGTTTCGATCGCCGCTGGGCGTAGGTTCTCCTTGTCATAAGCTGGGGAAAAAGTCAAATGGCGGATATCGCGCCAGTGATAAGGCTGCACTTGGCTGACCACTTCACTCTCCTCTCCCATCACAAACCACATACGCAACGCATCAAATTGCCGAATGGCGGACTGGATGGCCGCGTGTAGTCGGGGCAGATCGACAATTCCCTCAATGGTGACCACACCACCAATGATGTTTACGGCACTGTAAGGATACAGTTGATCAATGATGTGGCACTGTTCCTGTGGCCACGACAACGGATTGCCCGACATCATGGTGCCACCTCCATATCCAAGTGTTGGGAGCGCACCGCCTCCTGATTCCATCGCAGCAGACGAGGTGAAAGACGCAGCAGACGCCACGCCAACAACGCAGCCACAAAAGTGCCGCTCATCGCCCCAAAATAGACGCCGGTAATACGCATCTCTAACACAATCGCCAGCAGGTATACGACAGGGACAGATATAAACACGTGACGCATCAGCGTCAACAACACCGAATACCAAGGCTTACCAATGGCCTGATAATATTCACTTGCTAACAGGCTGATAGCGACAAAGGGTAGTGCCAGTGCCATGATACGGGTTTGCAGTACCGCATAGTCACTCACGGCAACAACACGAGTAAACAGGGGATACATCCAGGGTGCCAGTACAATATGCATAACGGCTAACACCAGCACAATAGAGAAGGCCAGCGCGACGGCGGCCCAATAGGCATTCAGCGTGCGGGTGACATTTCCGTGTCCCCAGTTTTGCCCCACCACAGTCAGCAACGCGGTCGCGATAGCCAGCATCGGCGTGATGATGAAATAGTCGATGCGACCAGTGAGCGTAAACGCTGCCATCGCGTTTACGTCCAGCCTGACGATAAAAAAATTATAAATCACTATGCCGACCGCAATGATCAGTTGCATCAGCATCTGCGCCATGCCGACGGAGAGAAACTCTCGGTAGATTTTCCAGGAGAATGGGCGTAACGCGATGCGTATACTCAACCCGATATGTAATCCCATCAATGTGTAGATGAAATAGGCGACCATACTCAGTTGCGCCAGAAACGACGCCAATGCCACCCCTTTCACACCAAAATCGAATACAAAGATCATGATTGGATCGAGCATAATATTTACCAACGCCCCCAACAATGAGGCCTTCATGATGACCATGATCTTACCCGCGCCTTGAAACAGCCCCATCATGACGCCAATCAACATGATGCTGAACACGGTCAGCAGCGAATAATAATAGAACTCCGTTGCGTAGCCGATGATGCTCTTCGTGGCCCCCAGTGAGCGCAATAGCGGCTGGGCATAAACATAGCCAAGTACGGTGATCACGATCGCAAAGAATAGCGCGATGATGATACCGACCGACAAAATCCGCTGTGCACGATCCAACCGCTGCATGCCGATGGCGCGGGACAGCAAAGATCCCATACCGATTTGAATGCCGTTGGCGATGGCAAATAACCCCATTCCAACGGGGAAAACCAGCCCCACACCGGCAATGATGCCGCTGTTGGTGACATCAATGTGGCTCAGCCAAAAAATATCGGCGATGGCATAGGTCACCTGCGTTAACATACCGACAAACATCGGCAACGCCATGCGCAGGAGTAATTTATACAGCGAGCCGTCAAACATACCCGCCACCGTGAACAGCTCATCGTTCGGCGTGCCGTTGTCTGGCTCAAGCTTATTCACCGTCATACCTGCTCCTTATTCATTAAATGCGCCGCACCTTTATTGGCGCTGTCACCGATATCCGCCTCTAGTACCCTTCCGGTACCGTGAATCCGCCACTGATGCTTTCGCAGAACTCAGCAAAGTTAATCGTCACATCATCGTGAAAATGCCCGGAAATGATCTGTATGCCGCACGGAAGCTCATCCATCGTTTTCGCCAATGGGTAAACGGTGGCAGGCAAACCAAAAACCGTTGCTAACATGTTCCAGAACAAATGTTCGTTGTAATCTTGCGGTTCGCCATTGACGATAAGCTTGCGCTTACGCACCGGCTGCTGCATGTGCGCAAACGCCAGCACCGGGCTGACAGGTGTCAACAACACGTCATAACGCGCGAAAAGGGTTTCTATCACCCGGCTGTATTCGTGGCGGAGTTTGTCTGTATTCCGCTGTTCGCCACTGTCTTTCAGCATGCCCTGGTAATAGCTCGTTATCCCCTCAGGCACATCCGCCAGCTTGCCCACAAGCCTGAAGCCCAGCGCAGCCAGCCCGGCTGTAAGACGCTGGCGTCCATTGAGCGCCGTACTTACCAGCCGACCACTGAGTTTGACTGCTATATCAAACAGTGCGTCGGGATCGATATCGGCGGGCATAGCATCATCAACCTCCACGCCAGGCTGTGCGCGTAACTTGTCGATAAACGATTGAAAACGCTGTGCGATCTGTTGATCTATCTCATGGTGGGGCGCACTAAACCACGTGCACACGCGGTAGTTTGCTTTGGCCTGATAACGGCTAAAATCGGGAATACGCGGCGGTTCCACCCAGAATGTGCTCAATGCGCGCATCATCAGACGCAGATCCGCCGCGCTGCGCGCCATGGGGCCCGCCGTCGAGAGATCCGGCTCATCAGTCGCTTGCGGACCACCACCGGGCACATGTCCTCTGACCGACATCAACCCCAAGCTACAACGATGGGCATAGACACCTGTGTAGTGTGCGGGAATGCGCAGTGAGCCAAACAAATCGCTGCCAAATTCCACGGGGGTGAAATCCGCCGCCACCGCCACCGCCGCTCCTCCGGACGATCCGCCGGGTGAACGTTGCCTATCCCACAGGTTATGGGTGGTGCCATACAGATCGTTATAGGTTTGCCAATCGGCAGTCATCATCGGCACATTGGTTTTTCCCATCAGGATCGCCCCGGCAGCGCGTAAGCGTGCGATGGAAGGAGCATCCTGCGTCGCCCGGTTATCTTTCAGATAATGGGCACCGGACGTGGTTAACCACCCTTGCACGTCAAACGACTCCTTAACAGTACAAGGTAATCCGTGCAACACGCCCCTTGCGCGCCCCTCCAGTCGCTCACGATCGGCGCGCGCGGCGGCCTCCAACGCCAACGCATAGTGCTGCTGCACCACCGCATTCAACGGCTTGTTAAACTGCGCCATACGTGAAAAATAGTGATTCACCAACGCCACTGAGGTGGTTTCTCCGGACGCCAACTGTGCCAACAGTGTCCCTGCGCTACGATAGCTCTGCTCACTCATCGCCCTTTTCTCCCTGTTGGGCACGTTTACGCCGCAACGCCAGATTCTCGCGCGCAGCGCTGACCTGCGAAACCTCAGCCTGCGCTAATACGATATCGTGGGCGGCGGGTAGATTGTGCAGTTGCTCATCAAGGTAACGCGCCACATCCGCGATGGTTGGCAGACGGAACAGATCGACAATGGGAATCTCCTGCCCGATAATCGCCTCAAGTGCCTGCTGAATACGCACCAATTCTATAGAACTGCCCCCCAGCGAGAAGAAATCGTCTTCGGCCGACACGTGGCTCACGCCGAGTACCTCCTGCCAGAGCGCCACCAGCCGCTGTTGTAACGCACTGTCCACCTGGATTGGACCCACGCCGTCACGCTGGTGGGCAATTTGTTCGCCCTGCAGCTGTAATTTTTGCCGATCTAGCTTGCCGTTAGCGGTTAACGGAAAATCGGTCGCTAACATCAGATCACTCGGCACCATATAGTCAGGCAGTTGCTGACGCAGGCCGCGCAGCATGGCATCTTTGTAGCTCTGCATGTCCAGCGGCGCAGCGGTTTCCTTCGGTTTCTCATAGGTGGAGAAATCGCGCAGCAATGCTGCAGCACTTGCCGCCTCTTGCCCTATCGCGCCCCCCACGGTGCAATGGACATAGCGATGATGTGGCGACAATTGAAAATGCGATGCCACAGCGGAAAAGTCTGCCATCCCAAGTTGGCACAGCCCCAATCCGTAGCGCGGCGCATCTTCTTCCAGTAAATGGCAGAGAGTACCTGCTTCCATCACCGAGAAGTGCCAAGCTGCCTCTTGCCCATAGAATGGCGAGATCACCGCCATATCAGCCACCATAAACAGCGTGAATGCCGCCCGATCGGCAATAGACTGATTAGGTCCGGCATGAAAACCACTGTTCAGCTCGACTTCTGGTGCTACCGGCATAAGACAGCTCTGTCGCGGGTCGAAGTAGTAAATACCGGATACTCCCTCTTCGATCTTGTCTGGATGCAGGTACACGTAGGTTTGCACCGGGTATAGCCCCCCGGCGGACGCATAGGCATACTTGGCAAAAGGTAGACCGGGTAGACGCATCTGCCCCAAGCCCGACAGCAATTGCCCCAACTGTGCCAGCGTGGTTTTTTGCGCGCTGAAATGACGATAGCTGCGGCGTTTGATGTAACGTGTGCTATCCGCCGGTGCCGTCAGTGCAATGCCCAGACCATCCAGCGCGCGAATATGTGGCTCCTTGAGTTTGAACGCTAGACGCTGTGCCGGATTCACAATAATACCCTGCGCCAGTGCCGCCGCCTCCGCTTCCTTAGCTTGCAATGCCTGCGCCTGGTGGCGATCGTGCAGTTTGGCAAAAGCGACCAGCCGACGATGTTGAGAATTACCCACTGCCACCACCACTGACTGCTCCACATCGGGATGTCGCGCAATGCAGCGCTCGATTTCCCCCAGTTCGATACGGTAACCATTCACCTTCACTTGGGTATCGTTGCGCCCCAAAAAGGCGACTTGCCCGTCAGCAAAGTAGCGCCCGCGATCCCCAGTGCGGTAAATTCGCTCACCACTCGCTTCGCGCCAGACAAAGCTCGCCGCCGTTTTCTCTGCGTCGTTCAGGTAGCCTTGTGCCAGCCCCATCCCGCCAATGCAAATCTCTCCTTCCACCCCGACCGGACATTCCTCCAGTTGCGCATTTAGCACGTATACTGGCTGGTTGCGCAGGCCCCGACCGTAGGGAATACTGGTCCACGTCGATTCCACCTCACCTATCGGGTAGTAGACCGACCAGATGGCGCACTCGGTCGCTCCACCCAGACTGATGATGTCCATCGTTTCATTGAGCCGCTCGCGCATCTGCTCCGGTAACGTTAGCGGGATCCAGTCGCCGCTCAACAGTGCCAGACGCAACGTCGGATAACTCATCCGATCGCCGCTGTGGTATTCGCACAGCATCTGCATCAGTGCGGGCACTGCATTCCAGACGCTTACATGACCGTGTGCCATAACTGTCTGCCAATGACGCGGATCTTTTTCCCGTCCTGCTTCCGGCAGTACCAGCGCTGCACCCACCATAAAAGGCGCAAAGGCATCGTAAACCGACAGGTCAAAGCTCAATGATGACAGCCCGAACACCCTATCCTGCGCATTGAGGCCAAAGCGTTCGTTGATGTCTTCCAGCGTGTTCATGGCCGCACGGTGGTCGATCATCACTCCTTTCGGGGTACCGGTGGAGCCGGAAGTGAAAATGATATAGGCCAGATCCGTGACATCCCCAGCCACTTCAGGCAACGGCGCAGCAGGCGTGTCCAGCATTCCGTCGTCGATGATCAGCACGGGCAGCGACGGCTCCAATTGCGTGAGACCCGGCTGCGTTACTTGTACCCGCACCTCGCCCACCGTCAGCAAAAGCTGGCGACGCTGTGGCGGTAGCACCGGATCCACTGGCAGATAGACCGCACCCAGTCGTAAAATGCCGTGTACGGCGGCAATCTGCTGCCAGCCTTTTTCCATCACCACCGCCACGCGGTCGCCATGCTGCACGCCCAGCGCTAACAGGGCGCGGGCCACATGATCCGCCGCCGTCGACAGTTGGCGATAGGTCAATTCACGGATAGGACTGATCAGCGCAGTTTCCTGTGGCGTCAGTGCTGCCTGACGCAGTAACCCATGGTGCAACAAGGCCGTAGGTGCAGGAGCCTGCGTGACCGGTGCACTAACGGTGGGCAGCGCCAGCACATCTTGAGTCTCATGCCAGAGCTGTGGTCGCTGGGCTAGGGCGTGCAGGAGTTGGCAATAACACTGGAACATCTGATCCATTAGCGCCGGTTCAAACAATTGTTCCACCACGTCCCAATTAAAGTGCAATTCCCCGTTACGCTCCATTACCTGATGATCGAGCCACACCTGCGGTGTCTGTGAAATACTGTACAGATCATCCTGCGGTTGGTTGAACAGCGTATCATCCGTTTCCCAGCTCGCCTCATATTGATTGAGCAAGCTGGTGAACACGATAGGAATCACCGATTTCGCCGGATCGCGGTGAGTTTGTACCAGCAGTCGAGAGACCTGGATACCGCCAAACAAGCGGTTATCCAAATCGCGCCACAGTTGAGAGTGGATCACGTTTGCCCGCGCCTGCAAGGTTTCTCCCTGCGACATATCAATCTCCAGCAACGTCAGTGCAGTAAAATCGCCAATTAAGTGATTGATATCTGCGTGCAACGGCAGACGATTAAACAGCGTCAGGTTAAGGCTAAAGTGCGGCGAGGAACTAAAGCGCGCCAACACCTGAGCAAACCCCGTGAGCAGCAGTGTAGTAGGCGTGATACTCATCTGACCCGCCTGCGTTTTCAAGCGCTGCCAGATAGCACGAGATAGACAATAGCTACGGCGCACGAATGTGGGGTTTTCCAGCTTCGTGGGGTCGGTACGCAGCGGCAATCGTGGCCCCGGCGGCAGAGTTTCGATGCGGGCGCGCCAGTAGTCACGTGCCCGTTCAAACTGCGGCGTTTTCTCGTAGGATTTTAAGGTCAGCACATAGTCGCGGAAACTGTACGTCAATGTAGGCAATGCCGCCTGCGGATGGCGGTAGTGATAAGCTAGTTCCCGAATGAACAACTCCAGACTCCATGCATCGGCTATCAGCAGGTCGATAGATACATGTAGCCGGGCTTTTTGCTGCGGATCAACCACGACCTCCATCTGAAACAGAGGCCAGCGACTACAATCAATCATCTGATGTGAGAGGGTGTCACGCAGCTCACGGCAACGCTGTTGAAACGCATCCTCGCACTGGGTGGTATAGAAGGCAACGTGGTATTCCGGCACGTTTGGCAATATCTGCTGCATACCGTCATCGTTGACAATTGCACGCAACATGCTGTGCCGCGCAATCACCGCATTGAGCGCGCGGTTGAACGCTGTTTCATCTAGCCCCTGTAGTTCATATTCCACATAGATATGGGTGGAAATATTGCCCAATCCCAAGGATTTTCGCCGCCCAACCCAATAGGCCTGTTGCACGTCAGTCAGCGGAAAAGGTAGGTGCTGCTGGTCAGGGGCAAAGACCGTATCAGGCAATGCTGAAACCGCTGTCTCACTGCCGCCTTGTTCGAGCAGATAGCAACTTAATCCCTCGATGGTGGGATCGGCAAAGAATGCGCTTAGCGTACAGGTGATGCCGTAACGTTGCTGAATATCATATAAAATGGTTGACGCTAACAGCGAATGCCCACCCAGTTCGAAGAAGCTGGCGTGGTGATCATCAATGCTGACACCAAGCGTGCGTTCCCATATCTCCGTCACCACTGCAATAATATCGGATTTTGTTGCGCGGGATAAGAGATTATTCGACGATTCGTGGGAGAACGTGGCAGGCCGTACGGCCTCGACCCAATAGCGCTGCGGTGTAAAAACGGTCCCCGGCAGGGCGATGCGTTGACTGCCCAACATACGCTCCGCCGCATCCACCCAGCGCCAATCTAGGCTGACGCCAGCCAACCATAACTGCCCTAACGCCTCTAGCGCGGTGCGATTGGCATCACTCGCCGCGTCGTCCAGCATCAAAGAGCAGACATCGGGCTGCAAGAGGGGATTCGTCGGCACATCATCAAACGGTTGGCCCGCATTCAACCTGTGCCATGCTTGCTCTAGTGTGCAGTCTCCTCGTAGTACGGCGGCAGCATAGCCACCATCACCGTCGCCGCATAGCACCACATTCAACGTTTCCCGTTCGTCAATCAACGCGATCAGCGCATACTGGCTGATAAACGTCCGTTGCGCAGGGGAGAGATCTTGCAGACAGGCTGGTTCGAGCGGAAAATGCTCGAGCAGTTGTCCCACCGCCTGTGACAACACCTCAGAGCACGCCAGCCAGTCACTAAGCGTCTCGAGTGCAACAACGAAACGGTGCCCCAATCTCCAGTAGATCGTGCAACCCGTGGTTGCCTCCACCATCGGTGCGTCGCGGAGTTGTCGGGCTAGCTGGGTGCAATTCTCTGCGATGACACACTTACGTACCGGGGCGGAGAAACGCCCGTGACGCAGGGTGTAAGCCACGTCCTGTAAGCGTATCTCTGGATGTGCGGCCAGTTTCGCCAGCAGGGCGTTTTGCATCTGTTCCAGGGCATTGTGGTTTTTTGCCGAGAGTACAACGACACAAGGCCCCATCTGCTGCGCCCTCGCCTGCGGCGTCGATAACGGCGCTTGTACCACCAGATGTGCGTTGGTGCCGCCCAATCCGAACGCACTCACACCAGCGGTGCGTGGCGTGGTGCCCTCCGGCCAAGGCGTTAAACGGGACACCACTTCAAACGGGCTGTCCTCCAACCCCAGTTGCGGATTAGCCCGTTGAAAATTCAGCGTAGGGTAAAACACCCGGTTAGTAAGACTCAGCACCGTTTTTATGAGACTGGTGATGCCAGATGCCATTTCTACGTGACCCACGTTAGGTTTCACAGCCCCCAGACGCCACGGTGTCGCATTCGGCGCTGGCGTCCCAAACACACGTTTGATGGCCGCGAATTCGATAGCGTCACCCAACGGCGTGCCGCTGCCATGCAGTTCTAGATACTGAATTTGCTGCGGCGTCACCTCCGCCAAGCTATGCGCCTCAATCATCACAGCTTCCTGACCATCAACACCCGGCACGGTATAACCACTGCGCGCACCGCCATCATTGTTGATGGCGCTTCCCTTGATGACGGCAAGGATGTTATCCCCTTGCACCTGCGCGTCTGTAGCCCGTTTGAGCAGCACCATGCCCAAACCACTGCTGTAGACCGTACCGCTCGCCTGCGCATCAAAAGTATGAATCAGGCCATCCTCTGCTTGCAGCCCATCACCGTGCGATTCATAGCTGCGCTGCTCCTCCATGCGAAACGTGACGCCACCCGCTAGCGCCATATCGCACTGACCGCTCAGCAGCCCTTCGCAGGCCAGATGCACTGCCACCAGCGAGGTGGCACAACTGGCCTGAACCGTCACGCAAGGGCCGGTAATATTCAGGCGGTAAGCCAGTTGGGACGTCAAATGATCTTTGTCATTGCCGACCATGATTTGGAGACCACCGAGTTGTGCAAGCTTGTCTGGGTTGTTCATCAGGTGAGTAAGCAAATAGAAGCTGGTACTCACGCCCGCATATAGGCCGACGCGCGCATCGTGCTGCTTCGGGTTGTAACCGCTTTGTTCAAACATCTCCCAAGCACAGGTCAGAAATACGCGCTGCTGTGGATCCATGATTTCTGCTTCTGCACGGCTGTAGCCAAAAAAGTTGGCATCGAACTCCGCCATGTGCTCATAGACGTTGTTCAGCGTAATGTGATTGTGGCCGTTGCTCGGGGTCACTTTGGGGTCCAAAATGTTGCATCCGGTGCGAAGCACCGTTTCGAATGCCGCAACGCTGTGCACGCCGGGGTACCGGCAGTTCATGCCAACAATGGCAATATCGCTTTCACTGTAAGTCATTAGTTTTTCCTTAACGCTGACGCTGGTGACGACGTACAAGTCGTTGCTGGGCGCGGGATCGGGAAGCATCACGCTGCTGTGTTTGATTCACCGCCCGTGCATTGTCCTGCATAGCCTGCAAATAACCGGCAATTCTTTTCACGGTGGTTAAGCGAAATAGCTCAGCAATAGGTACCGTAACCTTAAAAATCTCCTCAATACGGCGATGCAACAGCACGATCTGGATTGAGCCGCCCCCCGCTTCAAAAAAGTTGTCATTCAGTCCGATCTGTTCTCGTTGTAGTACCTCGCACCAGAGAGCGGCCACCTGCTGTTCATAGGGCGAGGCGTGCGCGAGGGCCCTCGACTTCTGTGATGTAGATTGCGACATACGTTGGATAACCTCTTGAACCATTGCCGCCTGATCAATTTTGCCGTTGCCTGTCATCGGCAGCACCTTGAGAAGAAAGAAATGTTGGGGCAGCAGGTAATACGGCAACTGCACGGCTAACTGAGCACGAACACGCGCTAACAGGGCGTCAGTATCGTCAGGATGCAGGTTTTCTGCGGCAGTGATAAAGGCATACAGCTGTCCCTGGTGGCACACCACGGCGGCACTCCCTACGCTGTCGAGCTGTTCAAGGTGGCTTTTGACTTCCCCCAGTTCGATACGGTAACCATTCACCTTCACTTGGGTATCGTTGCGCCCCAAAAAGGCGACTTGCCCGTCAGCAAAGTAGCGCCCGCGATCCCCAGTGCGGTAAATTCGCTCACCACTCGCTTCGCGCCAGACAAAGCTCGCCGCCGTTTTCTCTGCGTCGTTCAGGTAGCCTTGTGCCAGCCCCATCCCGCCAATGCAAATCTCTCCTTCCACCCCGACCGGACATTCCTCCAGTTGCGCATTTAGCACGTATACTGGCTGGTTGCGCAGGCCCCGACCGTAGGGAATACTGGTCCACGTCGATTCCACCTCACCTATCGGGTAGTAGACCGACCAGATGGCGCACTCGGTCGCTCCACCCAGACTGATGATGTCCATCGTTTCATTGAGCCGCTCGCGCATCTGCTCCGGTAACGTTAGCGGGATCCAGTCGCCGCTCAACAGTGCCAGACGCAACGTCGGATAACTCATCCGATCGCCGCTGTGGTATTCGCACAGCATCTGCATCAGTGCGGGCACTGCATTCCAGACGCTTACATGACCGTGTGCCATAACTGTCTGCCAATGACGCGGATCTTTTTCCCGTCCTGCTTCCGGCAGTACCAGCGCTGCACCCACCATAAAAGGCGCAAAGGCATCGTAAACCGACAGGTCAAAGCTCAATGATGACAGCCCGAACACCCTATCCTGCGCATTGAGGCCAAAGCGTTCGTTGATGTCTTCCAGCGTGTTCATGGCCGCACGGTGGTCGATCATCACTCCTTTCGGGGTACCGGTGGAGCCGGAAGTGAAAATGATATAGGCCAGATCCGTGACATCCCCAGCCACTTCAGGCAACGGCGCAGCAGGCGTGTCCAGCATTCCGTCGTCGATGATCAGCACGGGCAGCGACGGCTCCAATTGCGTGAGACCCGGCTGCGTTACTTGTACCCGCACCTCGCCCACCGTCAGCAAAAGCTGGCGACGCTGTGGCGGTAGCACCGGATCCACTGGCAGATAGACCGCACCCAGTCGTAAAATGCCGTGTACGGCGGCAATCTGCTGCCAGCCTTTTTCCATCACCACCGCCACGCGGTCGCCATGCTGCACGCCCAGCGCTAACAGGGCGCGGGCCACATGATCCGCCGCCGTCGACAGTTGGCGATAGGTCAATTCACGGATAGGACTGATCAGCGCAGTTTCCTGTGGCGTCAGTGCTGCCTGACGCAGTAACCCATGGTGCAACAAGGCCGTAGGTGCAGGAGCCTGCGTGACCGGTGCACTAACGGTGGGCAGCGCCAGAGAACTATTTACCCCCCACCAACTTTGCGGCATGGCAACCAGCGCCTGCAGCGCATGACAATAAGCACCAAACATCTGATCCAGCAGCGTGGTATCAAACAGTTGCTCGACCGCGTCCCAGTTGAAATGCAACTCCCCAGCCAACTCGATCACCTGGTGATCGAGCCACACCTGCGGTGTTTGGGTAATATTGGCGTCCGGACACAGAGTAAAACGGGTTGTGTCCCGAGGGTCTTGCGCAGTCGTCTCCCCGTCGATATCCAACATACTAGTGAATACCACCGGCATCGGCGCATGGAAACGACCGCTATGGATCAGCGCCTCGCTGGCGCGGATCCCACTGAAACGACGATGTTCGAGATCTTCCCACAGTTGCACCTGAATACGCTGAGCGTTGTGGGCATAAGAGTGCTGGCTGTCGTAACAAACATTCAGCAAGCTGACAGCGGTAAAATCACCAATAACTGCCTCTGCGTTGGGGTAACCCTGCGGGCGGTTGAACAACGTCAGATTGAGCGTAAACGTCGGGCTAAGGCTCCAACGTGCCAGCACTTGGCTAAAGACTGTCAACAACAATGCCGTCTTGGTGATACGTGTGCGTTGGGCCAGCGCGCTCAGCACTCCCCAGTTGTGGGCTGACAGCCGATGACGGCGACGTACGAACCTGATCGCAGACAGTTGCGCCAAATCGCCCTGTACGGGCAGCGTTGGTGGGCCATACAGCTGCGGCAGCGCCCGTTGCCAATAGGCCTGATCGCGTGCATAGGCTTCACTCGCCTGCTCTACCAACAGCGCCTGCACGTAGTCACGAAAAGAGAACGGTAGCAACGGCAGTGACACATGGGGCTCACGGTACAGCATCATCAACTCCTGCTGTAGCGTGCGCATACTCAGAGCATCGGCAATCAGCAGATCGAGACTGAAATGCAAGCGGCCATGTTGCGCCGTGCAAGCCGAATAACTGAAATCAAACAGCGGCCAACGATCTGCGGGATGCACATGATGCGACAGCCGATCGCGGATCGCCATCAAGGCATCGTTTCGTGCGTTAGGGGACAAAGCACTCAGATCGCGCTGCTCTAACTGATACGCCGGCACTTGCGCCAGAATCTGCTGAGTACCGTCGGGGAGTACCCGCGCACGTAGCATTTCATGGCGAGCGATCAGCGCATTCACCGCATGGGTAAAACGCGTAACATTAAAGTGTTCTACGTCAAATTCATGGTAGATGTGGGTCGCGATCGAGGTAGCACCCGTCTGTCGTCCAAGCCAGTAGGCGCGCTGAACATCCGTCAATGGGAACGGTTGATGACGATGCTCAGGGTCGTGCACTATCACCCAGTCATCCTGAGACGCGGCAGCGTCCGTGATAGATTGCTGTGCAATACGCGCACTCAGTGCCCGTAGTGTGGAGTAGTGGAAAATGTCCTTCAGGGTCAAGGCGCAGTGAAAAGTGCGGTTGATCTCTGCTACCAACGTTACCGCCAACAGCGAATGTCCCCCCAAGCGAAAGAAATCGCACTCAGGATCGACGTTTTTTATCGGCAAATAGCGCATCCACAGCGCCAGCAACATCTGTTCCGTGTCGCTCAGCGCTTGCGTCTGCGGCGACACAAGGGAGCTATCGGCAACGAAATTTTCCGCTAACCGCTTACGATCGATTTTACCGTTGTCAGTGTTCGGGAAGTCGGCCACCCTCTGCCACAGCGTTGGCACCATATAGTCTGGCAGTTGCTGCCGAAGCTCGTTTTTCAGTTGCTCGAATAGCGAGGGAGGCTCACTGGTGATGATGAATGCTGCCAGTGCTTTGTGTAACGGTGCTCTTTCAATACAGGCCACCACCGCGGCGTCCACATGCGGATGCCGTGCCAACGTCCGTTCAATTTCGCCTAACTCAATACGATAACCGCGCAGTTTGATCTGGCTATCTTTGCGCCCAACAAAAAACAACTGCCCCTGCGCATCACTCCTGACCAGATCGCCAGTGCGGAACATCCTGCCACCGGGGACCCCTGGTTCTGACAAGAAGAACTGTGCGTTCAACTCAGGCTGCCCATCATACCCTTGCGCCACACCATCCCCGGCGATGTAAAGCTCGCCGTCAACGCCTTGCGGCACTGGATGGCCCTCATTGTCCAGAATGTATATACGGGTATTGGCAATGGGAGCGCCGAGGGTGATGTTTTCCGCTTGGGTTATCTGCGATTTCAGCGACCAAATGGTTGTTTCGGTGGGACCGTAGAGGTTCCACAATGAACCACAACAGCGCAACAGTTCTTCCGCCACTTTCGTTGGCAGCGCTTCACCGCCTGCCAGCACACATAGTTCCGGGTCGCCACGCCAACCCGCCATCAACAGCCCGTGCCAGAACGAGGGCGTCGCCTGCATCAGCGTTGGTCGATAGTCGGCAATCAGCGGAATCATACGGAAGCTGTCTGCGGCGCGTTCCGCCTCTGTCAGATAGAGACTCGCACCGGAGATCAGCGGCAACAGATACTCCAAGAATGAGATATCAAATGTTGGCGTCGTCACCGAGAGCAGCCGGTCTTGCGAGCCAACCGCAAAGGTACGCTGCATATCCAACAACAAGTTCAGCAACCCGCGGTGAACAACGCACACGCCTTTAGGTTCACCGGTACTGCCGGAGGTAAACAACAGGTAGGCCTGCATATCCGGCAACAGCGCGCAAGGTGTAGAATACCGGATCGCATTCGACATGTCCTGCATCAATTCCGGCAACGACAGTTGTACAATTTCACCCCACTCTCCCGGCTGACGGACCACCAGACAGACCAAACGCGCGCGTTGCATAAGGCGTTGCAAACGCGCGGCAGGCTGATGAATATCGAACGGCACGTAGCACGCCCCCACAAACCACGTCGCCAACATGGTTGCAATCACATCCCTGTGACGTGGCAACAGCACGCCAATACGATCGCCCGGTTGTATGCCATGCGCTCGAAAACGCATCGCGATGAACTGCACACGCGCCCAGAGCTCAGCGTAGGTCAGTGTGCCGTCATGCTGCTGTATTGCCAGTTGCTTTGGGTGCTGCACACAGCGCTGTTCAATGATACGCAGCACATCCTGCGGCCCGAGCCACGGGACGTTAGTGGCGTTGAGCGGATCACGCCGCGGCGTTGCGGTCTCCGGTGCATGCAGAGGGATCGCCCCTATCGGGGTCTCCAGTGATGATGTCAACGATAAGCAGTGCTGACGCAGCGCCTCGGCAATCTGCTTCACCACATCAGCATCGTATAACCCCAAATCGTACTCAAAGGAGACGTCGAACGTGGCGTCGTTTTGGAACACCTCGACTGTCATGTCGTATTTGACGGTCTGATTGTGATACGTCACCTGCTCCCAATACGCACCAGCCAAGGTAAAAGCGCGTGGGGTCACGTGGTTATGGTAGATATAGAGGATCTGGAACAACGGTGAATGGGAAAGGCTGCGAGGGAGATCCAGCATATTCACCAAGTTTTCAAACGGCAGTTGCTGGCGCCCCTGCGTCTCTTTCACGCTGGCCTTCACACGCTGGAGCGCCTCGCGCCCTACCTCAACCCCATTAAAATCGGTGTAGATAACCGCAGTGCTGGCATAATAACCAATGCTACTCTGCAATTCCGGGCGAATGCGCCCCGATACTGGCATGCCTATCACCAATCGCTGTTGCTGAGCGTAACGCATCAGCACCAGTTGGAAGGCAGTCAGCATCAGCACGAACGGCGTTGTTTCCTGCGTGCGGGCTACGTGTTTCAACGCGAGGCTTAATGTTTCATCCAGGGTGATGCTGAACCGGGAACCATGTGTAGAGGGTTGTGCCGGGCGCGGGTGCAGCGATGGAAATGTCGACAGCAGAGGCGCGTCTTGCAAACGCGCACGCCAGTAGGCAAGTTCGTTCGCCAGCAAGGTATCCTGGAACCATTCGCGCTGCCAGAAGGCATAATCGGCATATTGCAGCGGCGGCGGAGGCAGCGACGTTTCATTACCAGCATGCAATCGAGCATACTGCTGCTGTAACTCATCGAACAATAGCCGTAACGAGATACCGTCGATGATGATATGGTGCGCGCAAAACACCAAATGACAACCTTGATCGGGTTGAATAATCTGAGTTACCCCCCACAGAGGACCGCGTGCCAGATCGAACCGGGTGTTTATCACCTGCTGAATTACCGCATCTAGCGCTGAAGTTGGGGCCTGCGCTGCCAGCGTGACCGTATCGAGAACTAACGAAGACGCATCATCTATCACCTGGCAAGGCCGATCGTTACGTACTATGATACGGGTACGCAAGATGGCGTGGCGTGCTTGCACATGGCGCAATGCCTCCGTGAGCATCGGCATATCCACCACGCCATGCAAACGATACACCACATAAAGGTTGTAGTTAGTGGCGGTACTGTCGTATTTTTGCAAAAACCACAACCGCTCCTGATTAAACGACAGCGGGATTGCCTGCGCCGGATCCGCTTTGATGATGGGAATGCGGCTGGGCGACACGCCTGATTGCGCCAACTGTCGTAATAGCTTTTCCTTTTTTTCCGCCGGTAACATTCGCGCCAATGCGGCATGATGTATCGTCATGACCGTCCTTTCCTTTTCGCTGTGTTAAATACTTTTGCCAACGTCACTCATTAATCATGTCGTTAACTAGCACGGCAAGTGCGGACCCTCCATCATCCTGCTGCTCCTGCTCGACCAACTGCGCTAACGCGCGCACGCTGGCATCCTCCATCACGTCGAAAAAGGAAAGAGTGACGGCGAACCGTTCCTGTACCTGCGCCAGCAACATGCCCAGCATCAATGAATGTCCGCCAGCTTCGAAGAAGTTGTCGTCAATGCCCAAGCCGTCAATTCCCAGCAATGCTTCACAAATCGCCACTAAGCCGCGCTGCGTTTTGCTCTCTGGAGCCGCGTAAGGCACCGAAAACGCCGGACGCGGCTGACGGCGCACCGACGGTTCGCTAGGGATGACACTTCCCGCGTCCGCCACCGGCGTTACGGCGCTCCTCTGTTCTTCTGGACTGTCGACCCAGTAACGGATTTTGTCAAAGGCGTAGGTCGGTAGAGAGACACGGCGCGGTTGCTCACCTGCAAACGCAGACAAATCGATGTTATGCCCTCGCACCCAAAGCGCTGCCACGGTATCTAAGATATGTTTGTGCTCATCGCTGCTGCGGGCACCTGCTGGCAGCGAGCTGAACGCGAGACGATCACCTAATGCATGACCGTTGGTCAGCTGGGTCAGGGTGGCACCTGGCCCGATTTCCAGAAAATCGACATCAAATGTAGCTTGCGCCTCTTGCAGTGCAGCGGAGAACTGCACAGGCATCAGCATCTGTTCAATCCAGTAGTCCGGTGTGGTGAGAGTGTCGGCACTGACGTGCGCGCCGGTTACGGTAGAGATGATGGTGAGCGTCGGCGGGTTCAGTCGTACATTCTCAAATGCCTGACGTAGCGCCTGCGCCGCATCTTGCATCATGCTAGAGTGGAAGGCATGAGAGGTATGCAATCGTTTGTTGATGATGTTCTGCTCCGTCAGACGCTGGCTGACGGCGAGGATCTCCGACGTAGGCCCGGCGATAACCGAATAGTCAGGGGCGTTAACAGCGGCAATCGCCAGCGGGGCGGTAATCAGTGCGCGAATCTGTGCTTCGGGCAGCGCCACCATCAACATGGCACCGCTTGGTGCCTGATGCATCAGCTCTGCTCGACGCGCCACCAAGCGCAACGCATCCTCTAAAGAGAACACGCCTGCCAACGTCGCTGCCACCCATTCGCCCAGCGAATGACCAATCATTACCGTTGGCGTGATTCCCCAACTGAGCCACAATTGGGCTAAGGCATACTCGACGCTGAACAGCAGCGGTTGTGTGAGGCAGGTTTGCGCAAGGCGTTCGCCTTGGGCTAACGAGACTTCTGCTCTGAACAACTCATGGCGGATATCCAGTTGGTATTCACGCTCGAGTAACGTCGCGCAACGGTCGAAGGCATCGGCGTAGGCCGGCCAAACCTGATAGAGCTGATGGCCCATGCGCTGATATTGGCTACCCTGCCCGGAAAACAACAGCCCCAGCCCGAGCTGTGTCTGCGCTACACCACGAGCAAACGGCGCTGTCGCGGCCTGCTGCAACAGCGTCCCGGCAGCATGTAGATCTCTGGTTACGAGCGCGGCGCGATGTGCGAAGGCTTTACGTCCCTGTGAGAGTGTCCACGCCAGATCCCGCCTATCCGGCAGCGATTCATGTTGCAGAAAATCGGCAAAACGCGCCAGCCCCGAGGATAAGGCACTGTCGGTCTTGGCAGAAAACGGCAAAATACTGTAGGCAGGTACAGGCGCTCGCGCTTGCAAGTCAACGGCTGGCGCTTGTTCCAGCACAACATGGGCATTGGTGCCGCCCATGCCAAGCGAGGTGACGCCCGCGCGACGGATGCCGCTTTCCGGTTGCCACGGTTGACAGGTAGTGTTGATGTAAAACGGACTATTGGTCAGATCGATCTGTGCATTGGGCCGTTCAAAGTGCAATGTTGCGGGAATTATTCCCTGCTGCACTGCCAGCGCGGTTTTTATCAACCCTGCGACGCCCGCTGCCGTATCCAAATGGCCGATATTGGTTTTTACCGACCCCAGCGCACAGTACTGCTTTTGTGACGCGCCCGCAAAGGCTTGGCTTAGCGCAGAAAACTCAACCGGATCGCCCAAACGCGTACCGGTACCGTGGGCTTCCACATAAGTGATATCCTGCGGTGTCAAACCTGCCAACCGCTGTGCCTGAGCAATGGCGCGCGCTTGGGCATCCACGCTCGGCGCGGTATAACTGATCTTCTCCGAACCGTCGTTGTTGACGGCAAATCCTTTGATGACCGCATAGATGTTATCGCCATCACGCAGCGCTTCATCAACACGCTTTAACACCACCAGCCCCGCGCCGGTGCCGGGCACAAATCCGCTGCTGTTATCGGAAAACGCCCGACAGTGGCCATCGGCGGCGGTGATCCCACCTTCCTGCGACAAGTAGCCGGTTTTTGCTGGTGGCCCCAGCGTTACTCCGCCAGCAATCGCCATGTCACACTGCCAAGTCAACAGACTTTGGCATGCCACGCACACCGCCACCAAGGATGTCGATGAGGAAGTCTGCACCGTGATCGCCGGGCCGCGCAGGTTGAGGTGATAGGCGATGGTAGTAGTGATACTGTCTTTGTCGTTACCAATGGCCGCCTGCAAACTGCCAGAAGAGAAAACGCGTTTAAAGTGCGGCATCAAGTTCAGCATCAAATAGGAATCCATGCTTTTGCCAGCAAAAATACCCACATCCCCCGGATAATCGGCAGCCACATAGCCCGCATCTTCGAAGGCTGCCCACGCGGTTTCCAACAGGACACGGTGCTGAGGATCCATCAGCTCCGCCTCTCGGGGTGCGATACCGAAGAAAGCAGCATCAAATTTATCGATGTCAGCTACCTCCCCTTTGGCCTTGACGTAATCTGGGTGCTGAACAAATTCAGGACTGATTCCCATCGCCAGCAGTTCCTCATCGCTGTAAAAGGAAATGCACTCTCGGCTTGCCAGAAGATTTTCCCAAAACGCCTGTACCGTATCGGCTTGAGGGAAACGCCCCGCCATCCCAATGATAGCTATACCAAAATCATTCTCTGCCATGTTGCTTTCCCCCTATATTCAGGTTTATCACGCGTTTCATTCAGTGGAATCAGTGATGACTGTCGGTTGTGGCTGCCCAGCGCGTGTGACCAAAGGCCAAACGCTGCTTCGCCGCACGCAGTTGTGTCTGATCTCCTGTGGTCCCTTGCGCTGCGTCCGGGGCCAGCAGAAATTCCGCCAAGCGTTTGATGGTAGTGAAGCGCAGCAGGTCAACCAACGCCACGTGCTGACCGCACTGCTGCCCGATGTATTGCTGCATCTGTACTAGCAGAAGTGAGTGTCCACCGAGATCGAAGAAATTTGTGGTGGTGCCGACACGCTCCAGGCCAAGCAACTGCTGCCAGATCTCCGCCAGACGCTGTTCCAGTTCGGTTGCCGGAGGGACATACTCGCCCGGCCCTTCCAACTGCCGCAGATCGACCAGCGGCAGGCACTGGGGATCGATTTTGCCGTTTACACCTAGCGGCATGGCGCTCAGCGGCACGTAGAGCAACGGCAGCATATGCAACGGAAGCCGCAGGCTGAGCCATACGCGCAATTGCTGAGCATCCAGCGCAACGCCGTTGACGCTGCAATAGAAGGCCACTAGTAGCGGCGTTGCCGCCGCATTGCGTCGCACATCGACCCACGCATCAGCAATATCCGGATGCTGTTTCAGTAGGCTTTCGATGTCGCCCAGTTCAACTCGGTATCCACGGATCTGCACTTGGCGATCTTGTCTGCCGAGATAGAACAACATCCCGTCGGTTGCCCAACGAGCACGATCGCCAGTTTTCAGCACCCGAACGCCAGGGTATTCCGGCAACTCGACAAAGCGCTCGGGATCCTGTCGTGCATCAAGGTAGCCGGGCGAAATGCCCAGACCAGAGAAACAGAGTTCTCCACAGGCACCTGGCGGTACCAAACGATTATATGCATCCACCACATAAGCTTGGGTGTTCTGAATCGGGCGGCCAATGGGCAATGCTCCCGTTTCTTGCTCCCTACGCTTTGCGACAGGAAAGTAGGTCGAGCAGATACCGCTTTCGGTCAGGCCATAACCGTTAACCACTGCCATGTGCGGCAGAAGCGGCGCTATCTGCTCATACTCTAACGCTTCACCACCGCACAGAAACAAGCGCAGCGATCCCATCGACTGAGCCAGCACAGAGAGGCTGGCAGAAAGCGATGGGGTGGTGCTCAGGATAGTCACCCGCTGAGATGCCAGCAGCGCAATGAGCGCATCACTATCCAAACTCTGCGCTTTTTGCGCCAATACTAAGGTACCGCCAGCGGCGAGCAGCGGCAGTACCTCCCCGACAAAGCTAGCAGACGCGACTGAGGTAATGGGTAGCAGAACATCCTGATGCGTCACTTGATAGCTGGATATAAAGGATGCGGTTAAGTTGACCAGATTACGTTGGCTGAGTCGGACGCCTTTGGGCTGCCCGGTAGTACCGGAGGTAAAGATCACCACCGCATCGCAATCTAAAGCATCTGGCGCAACACTAACTGGCAGGTTCGGTATTTCTGTCAGCAGGCTACGCCAGTCAGGCACTAGCACCCAAGGTATCGTCAGCCCATGAGGGGATTCCAGCGGTTGCGCCACCAGCAGCATGCACGGCGTTGCCTGCGCCAAGATCAGGGCATTGCGGGCCGCTGGCGCGTTACCATCCAGCGGCACATAGCTCGCCCCCAAAGAGAGGATCGCCAATTGTGCGATAATCAATTCGAAACAAAAAGGCAGTTGCAGTGCGACAGATTCTCCGCGTTTTACGCCTTGCGCACGCAGCCAAGTACACATCTGCATCGTGGCCTGTTGCAATTCGCCATAGGTCATGGCGTCGTCAGCGTGGCGCAAAGCCACCTGTGTAGGGCGCTGCTGGCAGTGCGGTAACACTAGCGCCAGCAGGTTATCTACGGGCGGCAGAGCAACTTCAGTGGCGTTGTGCCGCGCCAGCCAAGCGTGCTCTCGAGGGGTGAAACGAATCAAATCGCGGACTAACTGCGTGGGTTGGCTGCTGGCCTCATCTAGCAGTTCTCTCCACTGCGCCACCAGGTGCTGAATACGATCCGCACTGTATAACCCAGCGTCGTATTCGAAAGTGCCGGTGATGCGCCCATCGATATGCTGCATACTTAGCGAAATATCCACCTGAGATGCACTGGTATCCAACAATAATGGTGTAACGTTGACACCGTTTAGTGTCGGGCTCGCCAGAGGCATATTGTCGAGTTGGAACATGCACTGATATATTGGGAAATGTCCGGCGCTGCGATCCACATTCACTGCGCGCACTATGTCGGTAAATTCGAGACGCTGGTGCCTGAAAGCGGCAAACAGAATACCTCTGATCGTCTGTACTAACTCGGAAAACGATGCCGCTTCGTCAAGAGGTAAGCGCAGCGGTAGTACGTTGACCAGCGGCGCGATCATATGCTCCTGTTCTTTCGTCAGCCGCGCAGCAATCGGCATACCGACGATGTATTCCTGTTGACGCGCATTACGATGCAGCAGGAGGACGAAGGCGGTCAGCAGATAGTTATACAACGACACGCGCTGCGCACGCGCCGCCGCCAACACTCGCTCGCATGTGTTGGCAGACAATGCGAAGGCAACAAACGCGCCTTGGTAACGTGCCACCTTCTGACGCGGTTGATCGGTGGGGATATCAAGAATCGGCAACGTCCCCGCCAGGGTATTTTGCCAGTAACGCATCGCGTCCTGATAGGCGTCACTCTGACGCCACTCTTCTTGGTACTCCATGTAGTCGGCATACTCCAACAACGGTTCTGGCGTCAGCGATTCACCGTTATATGCGGCCTGCAATTCGCGTAACAAAACGCCTTTCGACCAGCCATCACTGATGATGTGGTGCAGATGAATCAACAATACGCTACGATCGTCATCGAGCGTCAACAGTTCAAACCGGCACAGCGGTGTGCCTGACGTTAAGGGCATGGGGTGTGCCGCACGCTGGTTGATCATCGCCTGTAGCGCGTTATCATCACTCACCGAGGGGAGTGGCACTATGGTCAGCAACGCCTGCGACGATACGCACTGAGGCACCGCCAATACTGGTTGTCCATTGTGGGTTTCCGCCATAGCACGTAACAGAGTATGCCGACTCATCAATTGACGAATCGCGCCGTCCATCCGCGTGCGATCCAGTTCTCCTTCAAGCAGCAAGGCGGTGGGGTTATTGTATAGTGCAGTATGCGGCGCCAATTGTTGCATAAACCACATCGACGATTGAGCCGATGACAACGGTAGGTAGCGCACGGCGGGAGTTTCACGTAAATCGACGCGACTGGCTGAGTACGCCCGCGCCAAGTCGAGCAACGTTTTACGACAGCACTTGCCATTGTCGGAGAGTGGTAACTCTGACATTGCCAACAAACGGTTCGGCAGCATGTAGGCAGGCAAGTTTTTGGACAGTGCGTCCATTAAGGCCGCCAAATTGAGCGGCACGCTACTGACGACAAAAGCGTAAATCAACTGATTGTCGGGATCATCCTGATCCGCCACCACGACTGCCTGCTGTACCCCCGGGAAACGCATCGCATGGGCTTCGATTTCTCCCAATTCAACGCGCAACCCTCTAATTTTAATCTGAAAATCATTACGGCCAATGTAATGAATTTGTTGGCTTTCCCCGTCGCGCCACACCAGATCTCCAGTTTTATACAGCCGCTCCGGTTTCCCTAAATGGCGCAAAGTTGGATGTATAGTAAAACAGCGATCAGTTAACGCCACGTTGTTGAGATAGCCACGTGCCAGCCCGATACCAGCGAGATACAGTTCGCCCTCTTCGCCGTCTGCTACCGGATTACCATGGTCATCCAGCACATAGAGTCGGCAACCGTCAATCGCTTGACCGATAGGGATATCGTCGTAGTCGTACCCGCGCAGGCAGCGGTGATGACTGACATCGATTGCTGCTTCGGTCGGGCCATAGAGATTTATAAGATCACCCTGCGCCACCGATTGATAAAAGCGAGCCACACTGTGGACCGTGAGTTTCTCACCGCTGGAAAACACTAATCGCAATGAGGCGGTCAAACGAGGATCCTGTTTCATCTCCAGATACTCGACAAACAGGTTCAGCATCGAAGGGACAAAGTGCACAACCGACACGCGGTGACGCTGAATCAGTCGAGCCAAGGTTCGCGGATCGCTCTCCAGTCCGGACGGTAACAGCACTACAGATGCGCCGTACATCGCCCACCAGAACATCTCCCAGACAGAGACGTCAAAGGTGTACACCGTCTTCTGAAACAGCACGTCCTGAGAACTGATAGGATAAGCGTTCTGCATCCAGACAATTCGGTTTAGCAGCGCTGCATGTTCCGTCGCCACCCCTTTAGGGACACCGGTGGAACCGGAGGTGTAAATAATATACGCCAGTTGCCGCGCATGTGGTCGGTAACGCAGATCCGTCGTTGGCATGGCACTGACCGCCGCGCTGTCGATTTCGACGCGAGGAATCGGCCAGCGATCACCATCGTCAGTACCGATCAGACAAACAGCGCCGCTGTTGCTCAGTATATTTTCAATGCGGCTACGCGGTGCATTGTACGCCAGCGGTAAATAGGCACCACCAGCTTTTACAATAGCGAAAATGGCAATCAGCATTGCCATGCCGCGCGGCAGGCGGATAGCTACCACACGATCCTCGCCGATCCCCAGCCCACGCAGATAATGCGCCAGTTGGTTAGAGCGTGCATTAAGATCGTGATAGCTCAGCGCCGCGTCCCCCATCAATACAGCGGCTTTTTCCCCATATTCTCCGGCGATACGATACAAATAGTCGACTATCGTTTGGTCGTCGGTAGGCAACTGTCTCATAATCCCTTGCTGTTCCATAACTCTGGCCTTCAAAGCGAGATAAGTACGTAAAATGGCGTGACGGGTTACGCCTGTCCGCCGTTGTCGGAAGCCAACCGCGCGTGGCAGGCGTCGATTTCTGCCTGACTACTGCCTTTGAGTTGAAATCCCTGTTCAAGAAGCTCATGCAAAAAAGCAATGTCCTCTTCGCTGGATGTGCCGCGCTGCTCAATCTGCTGGATGCGCTCAAAAAAACGACTGAGCAATTCTTTCAATTGCGCACTGGCAGCCACATCGGCGGCGCGGTGATGGCGTGTGGCTGTCAGGGCGTTAGTGAGCAGCGTGATGCGTTGGCGGCGCACGGCTTCCGGATCGGTCTTCACCGCCATGTTATCCCCCAGCACCAATGCTAGTTGCGCACGATCATGACGATTGTCAAATGCGTAAACTGGTGCTGGATAGCGATTCTCCAGCAGCAGGTTTTTCAGCACACTTTGCGGACCGATCTCTATCGCGATCGGTGACAAGTGTCCTGTCAGGTAGGTGAGAGAGCGCTGCCACTGCACTGGCTGAGAGAGCTGTTGTTCTAGCCACTGGACTGGCGTGACCGTATCGGGATAGGGTTGAGCGTTGACATTGGAGATCACTGGGCAGCACGGACGTCGCCATTCGCAGCGATCCAGCGCCTTGCGCAATTGCTGTCCGCAAGGTTTCAATAGTGGGCTGTGGTAAGGAACACCACCAATCAGCGGCACTACTTCGACTTGGCGATCATGATCCAGCAGGTATTGCTCGGCGGCGATAATGGCCGAGTTTTGTCCGGATAACATAAACTGTTGCGGCGAATTGAAGCAGGCAATACCGACCTGCTGTCGGGTTTCACGCTCCGCCACCTCGCACGCCGCTGCCACCAGTGCCTGATTCCCTTGCTTGATGATAGTGGTACTCGCGTCCATTTCGCGGGCGATCTCACTGGCTAAACGGCTACGCATCGCCACCAGCGCCAGTGCTTGGGAAAAGCTCAGCGCACCACTACAGGTCAGCGCAGCATATTCGCCCAAACTATGACCCAACATATAACGTAGGTTGACATGGACACCGGTTTGCGCCAAAAACTGCTGCCACGCGACAAAGTGGGCCACGCTGGTGGTATAGATAGCCAGCGCCATTGCCGTCGGCTCAGCAAGTTGTACCAAAGTACCCGACAGGCACAGCGCTGCCATGTCCCGTTCCGTGATCTGGCTAGCTTCATCAAACAGAGTACGCACCTGCGGATAACGCTCATACAGCCACCGTGCCATGCCTACATATTGCGAACCGGAGCCAGGGAACATCAGTGCGACATCCTTCGTCATGCTTCACTCCCCATCATGTAATTCATCGCAATTTGGATTTCATGAATTTGCGATGTCCCTTCGATGATTTCCATGATTTTGGCGTCGCGGTAGTAACGTTCGACGGCATAATCGGCATGGCAACCATTCGCACCGAGCAGTTGCACCGCCTTCCCGGCCACGTCCACCGCAGCTTTGGAAGCGACATACTTCGCCATCAGGATTTGGTTTATCATGGCCGGGTGCAGCGTTTCGCGGTATTCCGCCGCGCTGAAGCACATTAGTTGCGCACTGCGCGTTTGGGTCAGCATTGTGGCAAACAAGTGCTGAACAATGCCATGAGAAAATAACCGCCGCTTGAACTGTTTACGCTGGCGGATGTAGCGCGCTGCCACATCCACAGCGGCCCGACATAATCCTAGGCTGCCACAAGCGGTGGTGAACCGCCCTTCATTGAGCGCAAAATTCACCGCCAGCGGTACCCCAGGGGTGAGCGGACCGAGCAATGCATCCTCCTTCAGGCGGCAGTCATTAAAATGCAGCTCTGCCAACATATTGCCGCGTAACCCCAACATGTCGTTGAGTGGAGTGATAGTAAAGCCGTCGGTATTGCGATCGATAAGCACTGTCGCTAATTGATTACCACAGTGGATTAAAACAATAAAAAAATCAGCAATCTGCCCTAGCGTGATCCATTTCTTTTTCCCGTTCAGCCGCCAACCGTCGCCATCCTGCTGTAATTCTGTTTCCACGTTCACTAAGTCACTGCCGATATTCGGCTCTGTGAGGGCAATCGCGCCGATCAATTCCCCCGTTGCCAGCTTTGGCAAATAATGGGCTTTTTGCGCTGCGCTGCCCACGCGTTGCAGCAGCGTGCTGACCATGCCAGTCACTGTTATGAGATTTTCTAACGAACCGTGAACCCCAGCCATCACTTCATGCAAAGCGCACAGTTGATAAGAATCGTAACCTCGTCCGCCATATTTTTGGGGGATTGACGCACCTAAGTACCCGGCCTGCGCCACGCAAGAAATAATGTCTGGCACAATAAACTGCTGACGTTCAATATTCTGTGCAGCCAGGGCGAGATGTTGTTTGGCAAACAGGACTGCCTCTTGCTGAGCCAGCTCATAATTTTCAGTGCACATAGTTTACTCCAGGCCTGTTTGTCGCTGAATGAGCTCCACTATTTTATTGACGGTAGCAATCTGTTCTGTTTTCAACTCACTCACTTCCAGCTCAACCTGAAAATTTTTTTCTATAAACAGTATGATTTGCACAGTAAATAACGAATGGACAAGCCCGAGAGAAAAAATATCGTCATCATCGTTCAACGTATGCCCACGTAATGAGCGTGAAAGAAATTCCCGAATGGCGGCTTTCATATCTTGCTTTTTCATATTCATATCCCTATCTGGTTAACCCAGAATCACTGCTCGGCGTACGTCTGTTGATAGCGATAAAACCCCTGCCCTGATTTCACGCCCAAATACCCTGCATCGACCATTTTCTTTAATAAAAAGCTGGGGCGATACTTATCATCATTAAAACTTTCATATAGCACCTGCAACGATTGCAAAATCGTATCCAAGCCAATCAAATCGGCAGTTTGTAGTGGCCCCATCTTGTGCCCGAAGCAGGTTTTAAACAACGTATCGATATCCTCAGCACGGGCGATCTGCTCCTGCACCATAAATATGGCTTCGTTAACAAAAATCATCATGGCACGATTAGTGACAAAGCCCGGAGAATCATTGACCACGATGCCGGTTTTATTCAACTGAGCAAATAAGTGGTGAAATATGTTCAGTGTACGCTCTGCAGTATGTACACCACGGATTAATTCGACGGTGTGCATCAGCGGTACCGGGTTCATAAAATGGACGCCGACTACATTCTCCGGATGTCGCATTAATTTTGACAACGCAGTGATAGATATGGCGGACGTATTAACACCAAACACTGTCGACGCGCCGCAGATCGTATTCATCCGTGTGTATAGTGCATTTTTTTTCTCTATATCCTCAGTAATATTCTCAATCACCAAATCACATTCTACAATGTCGTCCAACTCAGTTGTGAAACGGATATTTTCCATTATCTCCGCTGTGCTATGCGTCTTTTTTTTATGCTGCGGGTGAAAATTATATAAGCGTAAGTTCGCTTCGATCATCTGTCGGCATTTATCCAACTGAGATTGAGAAATATCCACAACGTTAGTTGATATGCCGTATTGCGCCATGTTATGAGCGACGCCAGTTCCCATTACTCCTGCACCTATTACCGCCACGTTCATCATTGAGCTCCTTTACTGACAGGCTATTTCGAGGTTGTCTTCGCCCCCCAGTTGCGCCGCGATATGCGCGTAGATATTGCGCGGATTGGGGTTTTCCATCAGGGTCAAAAGATCGATATGTACGTTGAAATCGCGTTCTAAACGGGAGGTCAATTGCGTCACCAGCAGCGAATGCCCGCCTAATTCAAAAAAGTCGTCGTCCACCCCGACCGGCGATATTTCCAGCAACAGTTCCATCAGACCTGTGATATACTGCATACCCCGCGAGTGTGCGGCTACGAAAGGTACGCTTAACACGGGACGTGCCTGATAAGGGTGGTGCGTTTCGGGTCCTGCTTCGGGTTGGGTCTCCACACTACCCATTACCCGTCCAGGCAATGGGTAGTGGTTGTGTGCGAAGGGATATGCTGATGCGCTCCCGCGTTGCGGCAGCGGAGTGCCGTACCACACGGCCCAATCCACATTGATACCTGCACACCACAGTTGCGCCACGTAGCGCAATACATCAACGTCTTCTCTTATTTCCGGCGGCAGCCTAACCCAGTTGATACTGTGAACGCCCTCCCCCAGTTCTCGGGTATCTGCCAACAGCGCTTCACTCCAAAACCCTCTGTCGTTACGCTGTGCATCGGTGATGGGATTTCCTTGCCAAGCCAGCACGTAGCCGGGGATAGGTTCATGGCGCTCAGGAAGCCAGAGATGAAGCGCCTTTTGCTCCATTTCCCACAGCAAATGCAACACGTCTTGCGTCGCAATCATGCCACTGGCTGCAGCGGCAGGCAAAAGGCCTGTTCCAGCACCCGACAGCAGTGTTAATGTCGGTAGCAGGTTCATCCAGGTTTTTAGCGCGGCGATAGTCTGGCAGCCTCTGATTAGCAGGCTGCTGTTCGCTTGTGCCGCCCACGTTTCAGCGTGGCAATAAGCGGGTGGAATATTCATGCCGTCGAGTAATGCCGTCAGAGCAGTCGCTTCGCGTTGATAATGTGCCGAATGCGCCAGCCACTGTGCGTAAGTACAATCGTTCGTAGTACGTAGATCTGGACAGTGTAGGCCCCAAGGAGCGTCGGGCATTAGGTTATCCAGCGATGCCAGCATCGCTTGCGTACCATCGTTTTCCACTTGTATCACTCGGCGGCAATCAAACACGGGGCGCGCCACTTGTTGTGTGTAGGCTAGCGTTGACGCATCAAGGGTAGCCAGCAACGGGGTAAGCTGTTGCGTCAGCTCATCCAACTGCTCGAAAGACGGCGCGGAGAGAGGGATAAACACCGGTGCTCGCACTTGGTCATGGTCATCGCGCACCGCAGGATTCAGCCCTTCCAAAATCATATGCACATTAGTACCGCCAATGCCAAAAGAACTGACGCCAGCGCGGGGCGGCATCCGCGATGCGGGCCACTCCTGCGGCTGTATCGGGATATAAAACGGTGAATGCGCCAGATCCAGCTTCGAGTTAGGCATTTGATAGTTGGCGAGCGGCGGAATGGTCCGGTGATGAAGTACCAGCGCCGTCTTGATTAACCCAGCCACGCCCGCCGCCGCGTGGGTGTGGCCAATATTCGCCTTTACAGCCCCTAGTGCACAGTATTGGCGGTGTGAAGTATCGAACGCCTCCGTCAACGCAGCGAACTCGATAGGATCGCCAATACGGGTGCCGGTACCGTGGGTTTCAACGTAGCCGATGCTTTCTGGGCTTACTTCTGCCAGATGACAGGCCGCACAAATGACCGCCTTCTGTCCCTCATGACCAGGCGCGACAAAACCGATTTTTTGTTTACCGTCATTGTTGACCGCGCTACCCCGGATCACCGCATAGATGCGATCGCCCGCTGCCAGAGCATCTTCCAAACGCCGAAGCACAACCACACCCGCGCCATCGCCAAACAGGGTGCCAGAAGCCTGACTGTCAAAAGGACGGCAGTGGCCATCGGTGGAGTGGATCATGCCCTGTTGACAGAAGTAGCCTGACTTCTGCGGTAAATCGATAGTAATTCCACCCGCCAACGCCAGATCACATTCGCCAAACAACAAGCTGCGGCAAGCGATATGCGTTGCACTCAGAGAAGTCGAACAACTGGTGTAGAGACTATACACCGGACCGTTGAGATTGAGACTGTAGGCAATGAGATGTGCGAGCAGATCCTTATGACCATAGATGCCAGACTCAAAACGATTCAGCGCATCGCCGCCAATCTGTGACAGCGAACGCCGTAGCCAATCCACATCTTCTGACGCCCCCACGAATACCCCGGTGATCAGATCGCTGGTACGTTGGGCATAGCCTGCATCTTCCAGCGCATGGTAGGCAACTTCATGTAATACGCGGGATTTCGGATCCAGAGTCTGCGCCTCTTTGTGACTGTAACCGAAAAATGCAGCATCAAAGTCGCATATGCCCTCGATATAGGGCTTGGCCCGTACATAGGCCGGGTTGTCCAGAGTACTCTGTTCGACGCCTTCGGCCAGCAACTCCTCCTCGCTAAAGAAGGTGACGCACTCTTTACCCTGAACGATGTTATGCCAGAATTCGTGTAACGTCCGGGACTGCGGGAAACGGACCGCCATACCAATAATGGCGATTTCCATGCCGTTCATTTCGCTTGCGTATTCCATAAACTTCATTACCTTTCTTCAGGGCGAGGAGGCGCCCGGATTAATGCAAAGACGTGTGACTGCGCGCAGTATTTTTCGCAATTTGCAAAGCACGTTTTGCTATCTGATTCGCGCGCGTATTCGTCTGTACTGCAGGCTGTGGTGATGGCGCATTTGACTCGCCCTCCGGGGGCTGGCAAAACGTCGCCAGCTGGCGCACGGTGGCGTGGTTGTACAGCGACACCACGCTCACTTGCGGATAGTGACGCGCCATTTGCCCACTCAGTTGCACCATATCGAGTGAGGTTGCCCCTAATTCGGCATAGTTGTCGTCAATGCCTACTCTATCCAGACCCAGATACTCTTCCAGGATTTGGCAGAGCACGCGTTCCACTTCACGTGTCGCGGGGCTGTAAGGCACGCCAATTTCCGGACGGGGCCGCTTTTTCACTGTCTGCTGAGTAATCGTATCGTTAGCGGCAGACGGTACACCGCGATCCACCCGGTTGCCCCGCGCTAATCTATCGATCGCCCGAGGTGAGAGCAGCAGTTGCGCCCACGGACTGCGAGTGTTCAGTATCGGCCACAATTGGCGCATCACCTCGGCATTGCTCATGCTGAGCGCATAGCCGCCGAGGCGCCTTTCTGCTATCATGGCGTTCAGCCGGTCCATGCCTGCCGCAGTGCGATGCGTTACCACCACCTTGCCAATATGCTGCGGCGTGGTCAGGGTGGCGAAGGCGCGTGCAACCTCGGGCAATGGTACGGATTTGCATGGAAGGAGCGGTAGCGTGTTATCATCTATCCAAGCGACAATCTGTTGCAGGTAGCGACTAAACGCACCATGCGCCGCGTGAAAATTAATCGGAATAAAGGTGCCGCCTTGGGCGAAGAAACGCATCGGTAGCGCTTTGTCTTCCACAATGTCCTTGCTGCCCAGCTCAAGAAAACGGCCCAGCGGTGCCAGCAGCGCGAGGCTAGCGTCAAGCAGACGGCCTGTGAGGGAGTTAAGGATCACATCCATCCCCTGTCCGTCCGATGCGGTCAGCAGAGTGGCAGCGAACTGTTCGTCGTGTGAATCAGCTACGGCATGTACGCCTAGCGAAAGCAAGTAATCGCGTTTCTGCTCGCTACCTGCTGTGGCGAAAATCTGTGCTCCGCAGCGTTTGGCAATATGTAGCGCAGCCAAGCCAACGCCCCCCGCCGCACTGTGGATCAATACTCGTTCTCCGGGTTGCAAATTAGCGCGCACCACCAGTGCGTAATAGGCGGTGAGGTATGCGATAGGCAGCGCAGCCGCCTGTTCGATGCGACAATGGGCTGGTTTTCTCACTACGCAATCGCTTTCTACCCGTGCGTACTGGACAAAACCACCGTTTAGCACCGCCATAACATCCTCTCCCGGGGCAAATTCAGTGACATTTTTACCCACGCGAGTAATGCGTCCGGCGCACTCCAGTCCCAATTGCAGCGGAGCCTCACCCGGCTGCTGCCGGAGCAATCCCGTGGTGAACAGCACATCCTTAAAGTTCAGTCCGGTGGCCAGTACCTCAATCTCTACTTGTGAATCCCCCAGCGCTAAGCGCGGCGTAGGGCACAACGCTAGCTTTCCTGCCCCCTCCCCCTCAGCGGCCAGCCGCAGTTGGTAGTTATCGGCACTGGGCACGCGCAGTCGCGTGTCGTCATCGACATCTTGTATGTGGAGCTGTACCTTGCGCTTCACCATTGCCGCACAGCGGGCAACCATCTCGCCTGCCATGTCGTAGAGCGTGAAAGCGTAGCTGTCACCCTCCTCATCGTGCCGATTGACAGTCAGCGCCACATGTAAGGTGTTCGGCAACGGGCGGTACAGGCGTAAATCCTGATAAAGGAAAGGTACCGAATCAGTATGAAAACCAGGCAGTTGTTCGACAACACTGCTGGCGATGTCCAACAGCGCAGGGTGCAGTGCGATCGTATCATTAGCGGCAACGGTGGGCAGGGCCAGCGTTGCGAAAACCTGAGTCTGGGCGGTATTGCCATACAGTTGTTGTACGCTGTGCCAGCGCGGCCCATAGTGGAAGTGCGTGCTCGATAATTCCTTTGTTGGAGGAGTGATAGTGTGCATCTCGCGCATCAGCCCCGTGAGATCGCACACAACATTATCGTCTACCATCAGACGCGTCGCCCTGCCTCTGGCATGGGTTGTTAACGTGCCACTAAAGCGCTCCGTCATTGATTTCACCTCGACACTAACTCCTTGCCCGTTAGGTGAAATGTCAACAAAAACGTCAACACTGCAGTTGTCCATCACAGTCAACGGTGCCAAAAAGACCAATTCATCAATGCAGATTTGGTCTTGCACAAAGTAATGGCGCAGAGCTTCATACGCCAGCGCCAGATAGCCGGTTCCCGGCAGCGTGGCGATACCGGATATCCGGTGCTCATCCAGCAGCCAATCGGACTCGGGGGATAATCGCGCGTAGTAGCTGGTGTCAGCCCCTTGTTGTTTATAAGCCTGTAGCAACGTTCCCGTCATCAATGGGCGCAGTCCACGCAAGACATCGTATTCACTGCCGTTTATAGCATCCAACAACATGCCCTGCTCACGCAATGCATCCAACCCGATACTGAGCGCATTCACCTTGTAGCGGGTACGCAGTTGCTGTGCCAGTGCATCCAAATAGGCGCTGGCGGTAGCATAGCCTGTCTGGCCGATCTCCGCATTCACGGCAGCCAACGAGTTACAGAACAGCAGTAGCAGACGCTCATCCAGCAGATTCCGTTGCGCTAACGCATGCAGCACATTAGCAGTACCCCGTTCTTTCACCGTTAGCGTGTCGCGTAGCGCAGATTCGCTCAATTGATGCAGTGTCAATGTGGTGGTAGCGTCGGCAGCAAAAATCACGCCATCCAACCGTCCATAGCGTTCGAGCAGAGTTGCCAGACAAGCTCTAACCGCCTCCGCCTGCGTCACGTCGCAGTGGATAACGTCTAATGCGTCCTGCTGCACCGCTTCATGGTGATAACCTGTGCGGCTGCTCAGTACCACACGGACTCCCTCACGCTGAGCAAGCGCTTCGCCGATCATGCGGCCAATCCCCTTTTCACCGCCGATAATCCACAGTACGTTGCCCGGTATACACCCTGTTTGAGGGGGTAAGTGCGCCAACAGCCGTGTCGGGATAAAGCGTCGCAGGTAAAGCATCCCCTGCCTGAGCGCCATTACCGTTTCTTGTTTCGGGGCCAGACGCTGGGTTAGCAAGTTCAGATTCTCATCACTGCTCTGCGCATCGATATCGATCAATCGTACTTCGGTCGGGTGCAGCTCTTGGGCAAACACGTTTACTGCGCCCGACAACGCTGCCAGCGTCGGTTCGGGATTATCCTCTTCCTGTACGCGAAACGCACCATGGGTCAATACTGTTAAGGACGCCAGCGGCGTGGTGCTGTGCATACACCAGCGAGCAACACGATAAAGTCCCGAGAGCGACTGTGTCAACGATGATCCTGCCTCCGCACCGGGAGCATACAAGCAATGTAACTGTCGGTAGGTTTTGTGTGCTAAAAGTGCGCAGATGTCGTGGAAATGCGTCAGAATACGGTCATTATCCCACACGTCGTCCTCTGACGATATCGGCAGCGGCATTGTGATGCTGTCGACACCACTACTCATCAGCGTCTGCTGTAACTTGTCGCCGTCAGCACTAATAATGATGATCAATTCGCCCGGCGCATAGAACGCCTCCCGCAAGGATGTGTCGTGCATCCGCCACAGCACACGCTGGAGCCACTCATCTTGCGGACGGCGCAGAGGATTTGGATACTGGCGATAACCGGAAAGTGCAGCACCATAGCGATAGTAATAAGTCTGTTCGAAGGGGTAATCCGGCAATGGAATGTGCTTGCCGAGTGCCGTCTGGTTAAAGCGTCTCCAATCAATATTCTCCCCCCTGACCCACAGCGCCGCCAGCGTACGATGCAACATGTGCTCATCATCGATCGCCGCGTTGGCTTTGCGTAGCGTCAACAGGGTCGGCTGATCGCTGTATTGGTTATGTCCTTGAATAAAGGTAGAGAGCGTATTACCCGGCCCACATTCGATAAACAGCGTGGGTTGTACCAACAGTTGCGCCGCACCTTCGCTAAACAGCACCGCGTTGCGCACTTGCTGCACCCAGTAATCCGGCGAGGTAGCTTGCTCCTCAGTAATCCATGTACCGCTTACATTAGATATAAAGCGCTTGTGCGGCGCGTGCATCGGGATTTGCCCCAGCAACTGTGCAAAATCGTGCAGCATCGGCGTCATCATGGCCGAGTGGAATGCGTGAGAGGTTTTCAGGCGCCTGTGCTGTATCCCGCCCTCGACTAAGCGTGTGCTCAAACGGGAAATGGCCGCCTGCTCGCCCGCGACTACGCAAAAATGCGCGCTATTATTAGCTGCCAGTTCAATACCCCGTTCTGCAGCTAGCCATGGGGTCAACTGTTCGCGACTAAGGTAGACCGCCATCATGCTACCGGGACGCATGGACTGCATCAAACGTCCGCGCGCCTCAATGACGTGCAGCGCATCCTCAAGAGTAAATACGCCAGCAATACAGGCCGCAACATACTCGCCCAGACTGTGCCCGATCATACTGTCCGGCGTAATCCCCAGATCAATCAAGGTGCGCGCTAGGCTGTATTCGACACAGAACAACGCCGGTTGTGTGAACTGCGTTTGATCAATATCCCGCGTATCCTCATCGTCAAACAACAACGCCTTGAGATCGACCGTCGAATAGCGTTGGAATGCAGCAAAGCAGCGATCCATGTGCTGGCGAAACATGGGTTGATGAGCATAGAGCGCGCTGGCCATGCCGTGATATTGGCTACCTTGACCAGGAAACATGAAGCAGATCTCCGCTGTCGTGCGCTGACCATTGAAGATTTCCGCTTGCAATATCGTGGCACAGGAGAGATCGATTTTCGACCCACGACTCACCAAATAAGCCCGCCGATGGTCAAAGGCTGTGCGTCCAGTTTGCAATGTATAAGCCACATCCGGCAGGCGCACCCCTACTCCATGCTTGACATATTCCAGTGTGGAGGCCACGCGCAACTCTAACGCAGCGGGTGTTTTAGCGGAGAACAACAACAGATAGCTGTCGCGTACCCCCGTCGCTGAAGGGTCGTCCTCATGTTGATGTGCTTCTAGTGCGATGCTGGCATTGGTGCCGCCGATGCCGAAGGAGCTCACCAGTGCACGACGAGGACGCGTCGACGGCCACGGTTGGACTTGCTGGTTAACGTACAATGCAGAACGCGATAGATCTATAGCAGGATTGAGTTGGCGAAAGTGCGCTGTTGGTGGCAACACTTGATGATGCAGGGCGAGCGTTGTTTTGATGACGCCCGCCACTCCCGCAGCGGAGTTGAGGTGGCCAATATTACTTTTCAGCGCTGAAACCACACAAAACGGAACAGGTGTTGGGCCAAACACCTCATTAAGCGCACGTAACTCAATAGGATCACCCAGCACCGTACCGGTGCCGTGCGCTTCCACCAATCCGATACTGTCGCTATCAAAACCGGCACGGCGCAAACTGGTGCGGATTACCGTTGATTGCCCGATCACACTCGGCGCGGTATAGCCGATTTTGTTATTGCCATCATTATTGACCGCCGAACCTTTGATCACACCATAGATGCAGTCCCGATCCGCCAGCGCGTCGTCCAGACGTTTTAGCAGCAGCATTCCTAAGCCATCACCGGTGACTGTGCCAGAGGCTTGGCTATCGAAAGGACGACAGACACCATCTCGCGCATTGATCATGCCTTCATGATATTCATAGCCCCGGTACGCAGGCATCTCGATAGAAACGCCGCCCGCCAATGCCGCATCGCAATCCCGGTTACGTAGTGCGATGCAGGCCTGGTGGATAGCCACTGCCGAAGTGGAGCAGGCGGTGTCAAGCGTCACGGCAGGGCCGGTGAGGTTAAGCGCATGGGCAATCAATGCTGTGACGGAATGGATATTCAGGATACTGGCCTTGTACAGGGCGGTAGAGTCGGTAGTGTCTTGCATTACCGCATTAAGCCAGTGGGGGGATGTCAGCAGTCCGGCATAAATGCCAATCGCACCAGTAAAGGTGGCAGGATCGCACCCAGCGTGTTCCAGAGTTTGCCAGCAGCACTGATGCAATAAGCGAATTTGCGGATCCATACATTCCGCCTCGTTGGGAGTATAACCAAAGAAATCCGCATCAAACCATTCGTGATCATCAACAATCCCTTTGGTTTTTATATAATTCGCTTGTTTAAGCGTGTCAGGTGTCACACCATGCGCGCGCAACTCTTCATCACTGAACAGTGTTAATCCCGATTCCCCTCCTACAACCAGCGTCCACAACGCTGCAATATTCACCGCACCGGGGAAACGTCCCGCCATACCGACAATCGCCACCGGCATGTCGCTGTAGACAACAGCACGCGTTGGAATTGCATCCTCCGGCGATACGGCAGTATCGAGAAAATGTGCTAACGCCGTGAGCGTTGGGTACTTAAAGAGATCGGTAATATCAATCTCCAAGCCAAGTTGCCGCTTAATATCCCCTTTAACCCTGATGGTATCCAATGAGGTGCCACCGAGGGCGAAAAAGGAGGCATTGCTATCAATGTCTTGTCTATCAAGTACGCGTTGCCAGATAGCATGCAGCGCATGTTCCATGTCACTATGCACCTCTGATATCGTGGTGGACACGGCGTTGCACTGAGTTGCGGGCAGGAGATACCGCAACTGCGCCAAGTCGGCCTTGCCACTATGGCTTTTTGCAATCTCCGTCACCACCACCAAGGATTCCGGAATAGCGAATGGCGGCAATCTGTCAGCCAATTGCCCTCGAACTTCCACCTCATCATAGCTATCATTGACGCAGACCACTGCCGCAATATGCAGCGTTTCACGTACGCGGTAAGGAACCACTACCGCCTCGATAATGCCGGAGCACTCCAGCAGGCGCTGCTCGATCTCTCCGGTTTCAATTCGTTGTCCATTGATCTTAATTTGACCGTCTTTACGCCCAAAACAGTCAACACAGCCATCATCCAGCAACCGGGCATAATCGCCAGTTTTGTACATCATACCGCCGGGAATAAAAGGATCAGGGACAAAAACCGTCGCACTTAGCGCCGGGTTGTTCTGATAGCCGATGGCGACCCCCACTCCACCCGCCACTAGTTCACCGGTGGCACCGATAGGCAACAAATGCCCATGGAGATCGGTAATGTAGAGCGAGGTGCCCGGTACCGCGTATCCTATCGGGACTCGGGCGGGTTGCAACCCGTTGAAACGATATGCGGTGGTAAAAATAGTGTTTTCCGTCGGCCCATAACCGTTTGTCACCACCAGATGCGGGTATTTTTGCATCACGTCGTTGACATGCCACGCAGATACTGCTTCGCCGCCCACCGTAATGTGTTGTAACATACCGAAGAAATCGGCACCTTCTGCCACATAGGAGTTAAACAAGGATGAGGTAAACCAGGCGCGCGCCACCTGTTCATCAGCGATCGTGCGGCGAATGTGATTGATATCAAGTAATGCCTGTTTGCTGAGTAATACTAGTTTGCCGTGGTTGAGCAAGGTAGACCACATCTCAAACACCGAAACATCAAACTCAAATGGGCAGGTCAGCAGCGTTGTCTCACCGCTCTCCACCTTCAGCGGGCTGTCGCCTTGTATCAGGCGCAATAAACCGCGGTGCGCCACCGCGATACCTTTTGGCTTACCCGTCGACCCCGATGAATAAATCACATAAGCGCGAGAATCTGGTGTGATAACCGGAAATACCACCGAGGGCGCGACGGGAAATGCACAGAGGTCACTCTGCGCAACGTTTAATGCATCTAGCGGTTTGCCATGTACCAGCAACAGCGCCAAGCCGCTGTCATCAATAATTTCCTGCATCCTACCCACTGGGTAGTCGGGGCTGATGGGCACATAAGCAGCCCCGATCAACATGATGGCGATGATGGCAACCACGGTGTTTACCCGGCGTTCGCTAATTATGCCTACAGTATCGCCAACCATAACACCCTGCTGTACCAAATAAGCCGCGAGCTGCTCAGCTTGTGCTGCCAACTCCGAATAGGTCAACGCGCACAATTCATCAACCACTGCGACCTGTGCTGGCGAAGTCGCAGCAACTTGATGAAATTGTTCGATGACGTTGGATTGACTATCCCAATCCCGGCATGCCATGCGTTCCAGATAGGGTTGAAGTACCTGCGCCTGCTGGCATGGGGACAAGTTTACCAACGCAGCAATGGGGCGCTGCGGATTGTCCACCAGTTGTTCAAGCAGATAACTCAGGTGCATCAGCAACGCTTGCGCCATGTTGTTGGTCAGGTAGTTAAGGGCATATGCAATACTGAAACGGAATCCCTTCTGTTGAGTGATGGTCAAGGTCAGCGGATAGTGCGTTTGTTCATGTACACTGAGATGGCGAATTGCCACGGGCGACGCGCATGACAATAATGTCATATCAACGGGATAATTCTCCAACACCACTAAGGTATTAAAAAGATCCCCAGCATGACCTTCTTTATGTACCAACCGTTGTATGCTGGCTAAGGCATCATGTTCATTGCTGTAGTGAGCTATTAGTGTTTGGTGCATACGTTGTAAGTGTTGCAACAGTGTCGCCCCATCATCACGCAGACGCAGCGGCAACGTGTTAATAAATAGCCCTAGTGTTTCTTCTATACCATCAATTGGTATATTTCGCCCTGATATTGTCGCGCCGAATAACACATCGTCAGCATAGCACCAACGTTGTAGCAGGATGCCCCAGGCCACATAGAAGATTACTGCGGGGGTGATACGATAATCGCTGCATAGCGTCTGTATTTTCTGACACACATCCGGAGACAAATTGATCTCCACATGATTTGTTTGATTAACGTAAGAATTGTTCTCGGCTTCAGTATCTGTGTGATATTGTGACAGCGGCACGATACAAGTTGGTGTTCCCTCCCGAAGATATGCAGCCCAATAGTCGTGCTGAAAGGTGTGACGTCGGGCCGACAGTGTGTCTACAAGGGGTTTCAGAGATGAGGGGATAATGGCGCTATCATCCCTCACACCACTGACCACAGCCGCTCCATAGAGTTGGAGCAACTGTTTAATGAAAAGGGATAAGCTCCAGCCATCCATCACAATATGATGGTATGATAGTATAAAAGCACTTTCTTTCGTTGACTGAATAAGGTAGGCCCGGACTGGGATCGTTTTCAAGGAAAATGGGTATTTTAAATCAGCCTGTAGCAGTTGAGGAATTATAGCATCAATACCGTCATCCTGCGGGACAGGAATGATAATGTCATCATTAGCTAGTAGAAAACGTATTTCCTCTTGCTCACAGTCTAACACATATATATCCGGCAACACATCGGTCTTCACCACCTGACAAGGGCGCTCATCAATCTCCCAGTTATAATCAGTGCGAAAACACTCATGCTTTCGAAATAACGTTTCCAGCGCCCACTTGAAGTGGGCGCTATCTACATGCTGAGAAAAAATGCATGTAAAATGCTCATGGTAGTTACTCCTTTTCTTATCCTTTAAGGAATGGAATAAAAACCCCTGTTGACTTGGTGTTAGCGGTAACTGCTTACGCGTGTCCATCTTATTACATGGAAAATCTCCAGAGGTATTATCCATAACCATCACCTTATTATCGGATTTATAGATTATTTAACATGATTATTCTAAATGGCACACCTATCCGCAAGTATAGTTTTTTATTGCGTATTCATATAATCATATTGCATTTTATCACTTACAGGAATACCCCCAAAAAATCCTTATATTCTGATTACATGTTTTTCTTCAATGAATTAGATTCTGTCTGTAAGCAAAAACATGTAAGTCATGCAGTACATACATGATGTAGCGGGTATGAATTGATACAGCCACCACATAGAAAATAATGCGTAATTCCCATTTACATAAAAACCGTTGTATCGTAAATTCCTCTTAAATACTGCCAAAACAACAGATACACAGATACACAGATACACAGATACACAGATACACAGATACACAGATACACAGATACCATTCAGGATGGGGGGAAACATGGATAAGTTCAAAGAAAAAAACCCGTTATCTCTGCGTGAAAGACAAGTATTGCGCATGCTGGCACAAGGTGATGAGTACTCTCAAATATCACATAATCTTAACATATCAATAAACACAGTAAAGTTTCATGTGAAAAACATCAAACATAAAATACAAGCTCGGAATACGAATCACGCTATACACATTGCTAACAGGAATGAGATTATCTAAATGAGGATTGATATATTAATTGGACATACTAGTTTTTTTCATCAAACCAGTAGAGATAACTTCCTTCACTATCTCAATGAGGAAGAAATAAAACGCTATGATCAGTTTCATTTTGTGAGTGATAAAGAACTCTATATTTTAAGCCGTATCCTGCTCAAAACAGCACTAAAAAGATATCAACCTGATGTCTCATTACAATCATGGCAATTTAGTACGTGCAAATATGGCAAACCATTTATAGTTTTTCCTCAGTTGGCAAAAAAGATTTTTTTTAACCTTTCCCATACTATAGATACAGTAGCCGTTGCTATTAGTTCTCACTGCGAGCTTGGTGTCGATATTGAACAAATAAGAGATTTAGACAACTCTTATCTGAATATCAGTCAGCATTTTTTTACTCCACAGGAAGCTACTAACATAGTTTCACTTCCTCGTTATGAAGGTCAATTACTTTTTTGGAAAATGTGGACGCTCAAAGAAGCTTACATCAAATATCGAGGTAAAGGCCTATCTTTAGGACTGGATTGTATTGAATTTCATTTAACAAATAAAAAACTAACTTCAAAATATAGAGGTTCACCTGTTTATTTCTCTCAATGGAAAATATGTAACTCATTTCTCGCATTAGCCTCTCCACTCATCACCCCTAAAATAACTATTGAGCTATTTCCTATGCAGTCCCAACTTTATCACCACGACTATCAGCTAATTCATTCGTCAAATGGGCAGAATTGAATCGCCACGGATAATCTAGACACTTCTGAGCCGTCGATAATATTGATTTTCATATTCCGTCGGTGGTGTAAGTATCCCGCATAATCGTGCCATTCACATTTAGAGATCATCCGGCATAATCAATCTGCCAACGAAGGAGAGCGCTATGCGTAAAGCCCGTTTTACTGAGCATCAGATCATCGCCGTGATTAAGTCGGTTGAAGCCGGACGAACTGTTAAAGATGTCTGTCGCGAGGCCGGAATCTCTGAAGCCACCTATTACAACTGGAAGTCCAAATACGGCGGCATGGAGGCTTCTGATATTAAGAAAATCAAGGATCTTGAGGACGAGAACCGCCGTCTAAAACAAATGTTTGCCGACCTGAGTCTGGAGAACCGGGCGCTGAAAGACGTTATCGAAAAAAAGCTTTAAAACCAGCCTTTAAGCGTGAGCTGGTTACTCATCTGATAACGACGTTCGAACTCAGTATCCGTCAGGCCTGCCGGAGTCTGAACCTGAGCTGGTCTGTCGATTTTATGCATGATGCCCTGGTCTGTGGCCGTCGTTTTCGCATGTTCAATGTCGTTGATGATTTTAACCGTGAGGCATTGTCGATTGAAATCGATCTGAATCTGCCAGCTCAGCGAGTGGTCCGTGTACTCGACAGGATCGCGGCAAACCGTGGCTATCCGGCCATGCTTCGTCTGGATAACGGCCCGGAATTTATCTCCCTGGCACTGGCTGAATGGGCAGAGAAACATGCAATAAAACTGGAGTTTATCCAGCCGGGTAAGCCGACGCAGAACGCTTTCATTGAGCGCTTTAACCGGACATACCGAACAGAAATACTCGATTTTTATCTGTTCAGAACGCTGAATGAAGTACGGGAAATCACTGAAAAATGGTTATCAAAATATAACTGTGAACGCCCGCATGAATCGCTGAATAATATGACACCGGAGGAATACCGACAGCGCCATTATTTGGCCGGGATCTCAAAAAGTGTATGGAACTAAAATGGGTCTATTTACACTGCTGCTACGATAATGCCTGCGTGGAAAGCTTCTTTCATTCACTGAAAGTGGAATGTCTCCATGGAGAACACTTTATCAGCCGGGAAATAATGCGGGCAACGGTGTTTAATTATATCGAATGTGATTACAATCGCTGGCGACGGCACAGTTGGTGTGGCGGTCTCAGTCCGGAACAATTTGAAAACAAGAACCTCGCTTAGAGCAGTGTCCATATTACGAGGGTAGGATCAGTTGTTCTGTTTGAGTTCTATTTTTGAATCGCACACTGGCAAATAATCCATAACTAGGTAAAATCCAAAAATAAGTCGCGTAACCGGGAATAGAGTTATCTTGTATTTGGTTCATAACTACATCGGGCGCAGTAACACTTGAATGCCTCATAACAGAAGCAACTCCCGCTTGGTTGATGGAACTTCATTCCAAATAGTAACTAGCCAATAATCGCCTGACCTATTGATATTAAATAAGTAAGTACCTAAATAATCACTATCTGCTTGTGGTTCATAAAGTTTTGTGTTTTCTATACTCTTATCCGTACTCCAAAAGTGAAGATCTGTCAGGAGCTCCTGAAGTGAGCCAAAAACAGGAGTATTATTACCCCATAAGTAGTATCCACATTCATGTACTCGATAAAAACTAAGTTTAACCGATTCGCTCATTGATCAGAAGTTCCCTTACCTTATTATTCTCAATGGGCATAATTTTACATTGTGCAATAGTTGCTGGCGAGTTAAATGGTCACATTTTCTCCCATACGTACATTTATGGCTTCAGTTAAAGCCCGCTCACGCACTGAAAACCTTGAGTGCCCTACAGGGCTTTAGGGCACTCAATACTGCTGCTATCAGCGCAACATTTTTCTAATATTTTGATGCGATTGTGGCAGATTTGAACGAAGAAGATATTCATTAAAGGCTATATGAGCATTAGTATGCTTTGACTTATATACGTCGTGTTGAAAGTCGGGTCGATCAATAAGACCAGGATAACTTCCCACTGCAATAGAACGGTCATTCAAACTCACAATCATAGGTGCCTCCTGAGTTCCCTTAATTATGCATTGAAAACCATCCAATTCCAGACTTGCCCTCAATTGAGACAATTTTTCTACCTGAATATCAGGTGAAGCACAACGAGGAACCATTCCGTATAGTGCATAACGAAGTAAAGATGCACCTAGTTTCCTATCGAGACGGCTTTGTATATGCTGGTTGTGGAAATGATTGAGACAATCTGTACAGGAGGTATCGCACTCACAGCTTTCTAACAATGCGAGTGTTGCAGTAAGAATGTCATCTAGATTCGCTGCTGCTACTTCCGCATAACCCGCACCGCCGGATAAAGTATCATAAAGGAAGAGATCCAATGCCTGAGTATCTTCCTCTATAGTGGGTAAAATTCTGAAACCAGAGCCAAACTCAGCAGGATCAAGATCCAGTTGTTTATGGCGACTAGCTGCAAGCCTTAGTGCTTCCGCTATTGTATATAATGCATCTTCATACATCCGTAAAACGATAGCATTTGAAGTATCAGTTACAAGCGGAGACCCAACGGTTATTCGTAATAAAAGCAAATCAGTACGGAAATCATGTCCGAGAAAAACGCGTTTATACTCGCCAGAGCATAAGCGAGGCGTTTCCTTAGTTGCTATATATTTATACGGTCTTTCATGTGCCCCCTTTGCCGGTGAGTAGGAATCATAAACGGAGGCCGCACCACATTCGCAACATACTGAAAAACCACTGGACTCCCCCTCATTTTTCCCTCGGTTCACCGTCACCAGTTTCTGATCTATTGCGTGAGTAAAAACAATATGAGCACCTCCATTATTGAACTTAAAATCTTCAGGATCAACAGGTTGTGGATATTGTGCCGCTGTTACATAGGTGATTTCTTGCTCTCTGTCGTCCTCATTAAGTTCCTTGGCATTTTCAGGTCCAAAGACTTCGGGCTGAATCATTATTTCTACTTTTAGAATGCCACCACAGATCGGACAAGTATTTTCGCTATTCTGATTATTATGAGGATCGCGGACAAAAGAGCACTTATCGCAATGAATAAACTTTTTGGGATTATTGAAAAGCTTTCTTGCCCGGTTTAGTTCGCCTTTCAATGCATTAGAAAAAACACCACCAGAGCGATAGGTTTTCCTATCAATAACAATCAAACGTCCCGGGGCATATTCACTCAGAGCCTGAGAAATTGATTGCTGAGGCTGTTGTACTGTTCGCACCTCAAAAGAACCTCTAATATTCTTTACAATTTTTTCTACCAAGAAACTACAGAGGCTTGTAGGAAATGCATAACTTGGTAATAAACCATGGTAAAACAGGAACTCAAGTAATTCTTCTTGTGCAAATTTCATTCCACCAGAAGTCTGCTCATCATCTTCATTTTCCTCATCAACAAGAACGGCAGTTTGTGGAACAATTTCAGCCAGCCCATGGAGTGTATTTAAAAATTCCTCTGCTACCTTAGCAAACCAGTCACTGGCAGAAAGCCCTCCAGTTTCAAGAACAGGAGGAAGCCATGCTGCAACACTTGTTCTCAAATCACCATTAGTAGATAGAATACGGTTTTTAACCCAATTATTAAAGCTATCGAGATTTAGGCCAGTATCTTTTGCTCCATGAAAAAAATCTCGTGTAGTACCAAGTGCTTTCTCAAGTATGGCAGTTTTCTCTGCGGGATTATAAATTCCTTGTTCCATTAACTCGTGAAAAAAGGTCTGAACTAAAAAAGAATGAACGTGTCTTCTGGCTATTTTGGGATTATTTACTTTCACTTCAGGTGTACGAGGAGAACCTGCAACAATGCGTTCAGGATTAAGGAAATAATAACTATCATGAGGGCCATTTTGAGAATATGTAACCACCGTTGAAACAGATGCGCCACGGCGGCCTGCTCGCCCAGCACGTTGCTGATAATTTTCTCGTTGCGGAGGGACGTTTCTTAAAGCAACAGCAACCAGAGATCCAATATCAACCCCCACTTCCATCGTCGTCGTACAACTAAGTACATCAATGGGCTTGTCGTTATCATTAATAAGAACATCTTGGAATCTCAGTTCGTAGAGTTCTGTAGTGGCATGAACGCTGGCCCTATCTCTATGTGAGAGTTGAGCAGTATGCTCTTCAACGCTAAGGTTTAGAAGCCGCGAATTTGAAACCAAAACTTCTTCTACCGGCGAACGCCAGAATCCTTTTCGTGCATTAATATAGCTGCTTTCCGACGGCTCGACTGTTTTGACACTGTTACTACCACAAGCAAGGCAAGTAGAATGTTCTAAAGCAAATGGCATTAGTGCCGTGCAGTCATTACATTGTTTCCAGACATGCAAGAGATCTATTTTCAGACGTAGTGCATTTGGAGCAAGAAAGTAGACACCATCTTTTCCTAATGTCAGATGAGTACGAAAAATCTCCTCCAAAACTTCCACATAAAGCTCCCCCATAGCAGGATACTGTATCAGGGTTTTCCTAAGAGCTTTTCCAAACCGTCCTTGACTACCCCAAGTGGGTTTGTAGAATCCAGCTGCTTTGATTCGTAGTGTCGAATCAATAGATTCATCAAAAGCAAATTCAGTGAGTAAGGTATCAATCCAAGCAACAGCTAAAGCATGAACATCCTTGCTCTCAATATTGAGCTTCTTGGACTGCACATCTTCCCACATTTTTTTTGATTTAAGCTGCGATGGTTCAACAAAACCAACTGTTGTTCCGGAAAGAGAATAGTAATTGCTACATAAAAGTTTAAGCAACGCTATTTTATATCGTGACGGTGACTCTTGGGGGCTGAAGCTATCATCAAAAGCTTGAGCCAGATCGCTATTATAATCACGATAAAATTCATCACGGGCCATTACAACTTTTCGTGAATCTTCCCCATCAAAAATAAGCAAGTCATGTTCAGAAAGGACTGATAGGAAAGCAAGGTAAAGTACTGATGTTGGTTTGGGTTCCCGATTGATATCTTTCAGTTTAGAACAGGCGAGAGCAATGGATTGCCGAAACAAATCAAGCTCAATATCTCTAGGAATATCACGTGCAAGCCGAGCTGCTTTTTGTCGGCCATCAGAAAAAATAAGTACTTTTTTTCCCCCATTGGGATGTTTACCATCAATAGGACGACTCGCTGGCTGGTGAGATATCTGTGTACGTACTAACGTTGTAAAAGGTGCTTCCCCTTTTGTAACATGATCCATAATTTTAGACGGTTCATTCTGAGCACTTCTTGTCTTACGCATACAAACAGGGCATTCATCAAATGTAATTTCTGATCCAGACTTAACTCGGTCAGGTATAAAGACTTTACGATAACCAGAATCCTCATCTTGACACTGTTTAGAAAGGCGTCCTGTTGCTATATGTAGCCATCTGTCCTGGTAATCACTATGTACATGAGGTGTTTCCTCGACCAATATATCTATGGGAACAAGATCGATATCCTCATCTTCTGATAATGGTCCGTTCGGCTGGTGCCATACAAAGTCCATTTCGGAACTAACGTATCCACGAATAAAAGCCGCACCGCAGTCACGGTGGGTAAATAATTCGTAGACTCGCCCTTTTGAAGCGCATTTACATTGATCCAGTGGTTTCGTATAAAGGCGGCCAAGTATAGTTGGCCCGCTATGGTTACCCAAACGTTGATTACAATCGGGATCTATACAGGCATAAAGACCTGGTAATCCCCGATAAAAAAGATGCATGCGAGTTGGAATAAGCACTCTGCCATCGGATGCCCTCTGAGCATAGCAACCCAATGCGAGTAATGCATCTGTTGCTCGCTCTGCGATTTGCTGTGGAGAGTCTGGAAAAAGGTTTTCACTCAAGATATTTAGCTTAACCGCTTTACCTGAAACTATTTCAATAAGCGTTTCAATAGGACCAAAACCAGTCAAATTATCAAATAACCAATTACGTAGTGTACTATGATCTTTTATCATCGGCTTTTGCCAGCCCATTCGTTCGGCAAGAGACTCTATTGCTGCATATGCAGATTCAAGATCCTCAGCTACGCACTGAAATGAATTTAGGTCGAATTCAGCCAGTGCATTAGCTTCTTTACTGGTAACAATTTGTGACTCAGGACGCGATTCCCTTGTACCCTCAATAATTCGAAATTTCCTCGAAGAGGTTGGTGATAAGCCAGTTAAGTCTTGGGCAAAACGTTCTCCATCCTCAATGGACCCTAGACTAGCACTGGTAAGGATGCAGCGCATACGTTCCCGGGGAATATCCAACCGAGCACAGAGGCGACGTATTAAAAGGGCTACCTCTGCTCCCCCTGCTCCTCTATACATATGCGCTTCATCAAGCACTAAGATAAGCTCATTCATCTCATCAGCTTTGAGCCATTCCTTAGTCTGCTCAAAAATATTACGCTCGATAGGTCGCATCAGCATATACTCAAGCATGGAGTAGTTCGTTATCAGTAATTCTGGACAGCGATTCTGTATTTCATGCCGGGTCATTAGCTCACGATCCTCAGGCTGGGTAATTAGCCTCTCCCCCCAATTGTTCAAAACAAATTGCTTACCCGTTTTTTTGCCTGAGACGTAGGTTTTAGCCTGAGATGCGCTTTGCCCATAAAAAGCATCAAGATCTTTACTTGGCCAGCGACCAATGCGGTTCAGTTCCGCACGTACGGGGGCGTTATTTGCGAGTTTATTGTAAAACTCATCGAAAAGGGGTTTGATAAAAAGCTCGTCTCGTCTAGAGCTACGACGACCAGGGTAAGGCGTTCTTCCCGTATAAGCGCCAAAGCGTACAGGGGCACATCTTCCAGATCTCAGTATTTTAGAGGCTTCAGAATCACCAAAAAGACGTCTGATACGAGCAAGTTGATCGTTAACTAATGCATTCATTGGATATAATAAAATTGCTCTACAACCTGGAAGGGATGCAGATTTAGGTCTCTCGGAAGATTCAATCGCCAATTTTCCAATAATTGGCATTAGAAAGCTTTCAGTCTTACCGGAGCCTGTACCTGTTGCAATGACCAGATCAGAAGCGTTTTCGCCAAGAAATGACTCAAGTGCCTGTGATTGGTGTTTATAGGGGCGTTGATAGAGGCCAATTCCAAGTTCTGATAGTTGAGTTAGCACATTACTTGCTGCTTCGGGAATAGGCAATTCACTGTATGGCGCACCAGGTTCATAAATTGGGGTTGCTTCTATATAAGGAGCTTGAGCAATAGTTTCATTTTGCTGTAAAAGCGCTCGTCGCTCAGCAATTAACCCTTCATCCCGGATATGATATTGTGCCTCAATGTATTTTCTCAGATTTTCACTAAGGCTTTTCACGGTATCATGTATACCTGAACGTTCAGTTACTTTATTTTTATTAATCATATTTCATTCCGTCGCGTGAATTCGTTAATCCAAATAATACCAAGCCCTTCAAAAGCGCTACGCACTATGGGTAATATTTCCTCGGGGAATACATGGTGTGTTATTCCTGAATGTTCATTTTCAAAACCTGATTCTCTCCAGCCTAGCAGGAGTACCTTCGTTTCTCGTCTTGGTAATCTTCTGGTTAATCTTAATCTTGCTAGCCCATTAGATATTTTGATACGGACCTTTAGCGGACAATTATCTTTTGTATCGAGAAAAAAACGTAATCTTCTGACATCATCAGACGATTCTAACGAATTCATTCTACATAAGCGTCCAGCTTCAATTTCTCCTAAATAATAGGAAAAGTGATTATCAACGGACATTCTGCATAAGTAGATTTGCTTTTTATTAAAAGAAAGTTCTGACAAATGGAGCCATTTTCCCCGCACATATGCAGTCGTTTCACTCATATTGCCAGGTGCATCGATAAAGCCGGAAATAGTTCCAGATAGTAGTCTGGATGACCATTCTTCATTGCCTTCTGCTGGGGCACCAATCCACTCATTTGCATCCCAGATTTCAACACTTCCAGTACACACTTTTTCTTCAACCAAGCGAACTCTTCCAGCAGATTTAGCTACCACGCCCGTTGAAAATGTACAGGAAGGCTCTCCACCAAAAAAAACAGCCATCTTATTGTCAATTCGTACTGCATGTGGGGGAGCTGTTAGCCAATTACCACCTTCTAACTTAATCATGTCACCCAATTCAGCCAAGCTGTTCAATATAGACATAATGCCCGGATGTATAGCATTATCAATATCAGCAATGTCTGGCCATAAAGGTACCAATTTTCGCCTTACTGCACTAGTGAGTCGAAGCGAGGTTACAGTTTGCCTAGCTTCTTCTGTTTCAGATATAGAATATTGATATAATACGCTCCTTAAGCATTCTGAAACTGCTGAAATTCTCAACCCTTCATCATCAAATCGACAATTTAATGCAGTTGATAACATATCCAGTGCTTTGTCTCGTGATACTGCTCTCCACTCCATTAACCACCTCCTCAAGAAGATATTTTTGCACTATAATTTTTTAATTCACGATTGGCAATATCTTCTATCTTTTGGACGGGGCCACCTTTAATTTTTGCCCATGTAAGAGTATAAAAAGACAAGACAGAATAAAGATCATAAATATAATTTCCATTAGGGATCCTTATGAGTGAAGTATAGAAAATATGAATCATTCTCTTCCACAAAGTTCCCCCATCAAATCCAGCTTCGTCCAGTAATGCTCTTAATTCATCTACATAATCATCAACACTATCAAGATGTAGTCCATCAATATTTGTCCATTTATCCTTGGCAAGACAACCTGGTTTCAATTGGGGTAAAGTAGCTGATAAACCACGCATTTTTAATGTATCAGTATCAATAACAGGTCCCAACTCGGCCAACATTCCTCCATCAGGGAATGTAGCTGGGCCTTGTTTCCAGGTAGCTATCAATGCCAGATGGTCATAATTTGTTGGATGTATTTGCCGTTGAACAACTATATCTCTAATTGCCGCTCCATAAATCTCAAATGCTGAAAGATTGGCCCCTTTCAAAAGGAGACAGCGAGATGATTCAGCTATAGTCTCTATAAAATCAAAAGCATCCATGTCAGAAATAATACCAACTGGAACTCTCCATATGTGATAACGTGGTGCACCAATAGCAATGGCAATTGCATCCGCGATAATATCTGCCAAAGAGCCACTGAATTGAATGATTTGTCCAGAAACGAAGGTAGCTAATGTCAATCTAGCCAATTTTTCTGCTGAATTTTTTGTCAATCCAACAGCCTGTAAATTTAAAGAAATTCTATTAGATATGTCTTCGGAGGATGAAAGATACTCATAATTTTCATAGTGCGCTATTTCATGGAATTTTGTAAATCTATTGGTGACACTCACTTCGCTAGCTTGAGATGTGTTTATTTCAAGTGTATCTATTCGTTCAGTGAGTTTTTTTAATTCATTGACATAATCTAACTCGTTATTCTTTATTTTATTATCACACAAGATCGTTAATGCATTTTTAAATTCTGAAATGTCATTAGCCATACTTTTTATCAATTTTTCATGCTCAGAAATATCATTCATAGCCAGAGCATTAAAATCTAATTTTTCTTGAAGAGATAATATTAGCTGTTTGTTTTTTTCATTAAAATGATAAAGCTCGTCAATAGCTTTATTAGCAATATCAGATTGTTTAGTCTCTGAGTTTATCAAAGATTGTAGTTCATTAATTATTTTCAAACTGCTCTTTTCATTATTAAAGTAATTATCAAACTGTTCGGAAAAAGCATCTATTTTTAACTCAAGTTCTTTAATATGATTATTTTTTTTCTCAACATTATCGGCAATTAAACTAATACGTGCTTCAAGCTCATCTAAACGAATTGGAAGAGTATCAATCACGATATCGCGGGCAAGAACAACTGCAGGAGGAAAAAGGTTAAATGCATTTATAACGTCTGGATCATCAGCAAACCCACTAAAGATAAACAGGCGCTCGATATTCTCTCTAGCAACTTTAGGAAAGTTTTTAGCAAGCTCTCTAATAAAAATAGAGCCAGAGTTTTCTTTTAATCCTAAATTATCAATCATACTAAATGATTTGTCAATTTTCTCTTCAGCCCAAAACTGCCAAAAAAGAGAAAAACTTTTCCATGCTTTTCTCTCCTCAGAGGAAGGATGTGACTGGAACATATACCCAATCAATCTTTTCTGTTTTTCTTTAATTTCAGTGGGATGTCCTGCCCTGAATCCCGGTACTTTTGGTAAACAACCAAAAGCTTTACGTCGTAAAGTTGGAGAAATCTCATTGATAAAGTTAACAATTTCGGATTGTCCCAACTTAGAGATCCGTTCCTTTGCCTCTTGGCTATATTGGTAACTCATTCGAAGGCACCTTATCTAAAGCGGTTACATTCAAATCCATTGGTCTTAACTTCTTTTACCAATGCTCTATAATGCGGTAATAAGTGTGGTTCCGGCTGCAAATCCACTAATTTCTCAACTAATAAAAAATCATTATTTAAACTAAAACCATGGAGGGTGTGCCCCATTTGAAGTATAAAACTTAATATCCGTGAGCGAAGATTAGGAGATAATTCAATAAATTTCCCGTCATCTAATGATAGCATAGAAGAACCAGGTAAAAATATTTTACCAAGACCTAAAAAATCTATTTCTACATGACATGTTAAGTTTGCTAAGCAATCAGATAATTGAGATAACGCAACAGGAGATAGTAACCGCATGCTCTTATCATGAGCTGCAATGTCATCATTAGAAACTAACTTAATAACATTACTTTCAGTTTGTCTTTGAATTCTTGCCACTCCTTCAACACCAGAAGGCATAGACATGTATTCTAATTTATGGCCAAACATTCGTGCTTCCATCATAACTTCAATGCATCTTCTTTGATGTAAGGAAACGATGGTCTTTTCTTTATTCCTCTTAGTAAAAACCAAATCTATTGAGGGATATTTTCTGGGTACAGAAACGTTTTTTTTATAGAAAGAAAAAAATAAGTTTACGTCCTGCTCAATTGAGCCAGAAACGCCCACAAAGTCATTTTCTCCAGGATTTAGAATGAAGAAAGCAGGTGATGTTTCAACACCAACCGCTGAAAGTAATAAAGAGGAACCTTGTGCGTACATAGTTGGTCCAACATTTTCTGATGATGTTGGTGCCATATTTGTTGACAACAATATTGTGTCAGAATAAACACATTCGACATGATTAATACTTGTTTTTTGATTTAGGAACGGCCAAATTGCTGTAATAGATGTTCTGGCAGGAACAACAGGAAGGTATGTAAAAGATTTTAGCCATGAAATACTCTCCACAGAAGGGACTTCAGGAATTGTAACAAGAGCTAAATTCCATCCCTGTTTACTAGCTAAACTTTTTATTTCTAATTCATCAGGAAAATCTGGAGCAACAGGGTGTCGCCAAAGAAAGGCAAATGTTTCAGTACATCTTAACTCTTGTGCTCGTGGAAATCCCTTCGATGCCCCACGCCCTAAAGCAGTGAAAACTGCTGCTCCCTCAGAAGGTAAACCTGGGCATTCTCTTTCAACTTCTGTTACAAATTTTGGATCTGGTTCACCACTATATGAAACAATACGGTAAGATTTTACTGATAATTCAGCACCAATCTGGCGACTCTTTACCATACTCCTCATATCAAGCGTTTGGCTTCTGCCTCCTACATCTAACGTTATCTTTGCTCTACATAAATTACAGGTTGGCAACACTAATTCTAATGACCACTCTCGACTATTACTTCCGACAGGAATCAATAAGCGCAAATCCATATATCGCTTTGAAATAGTTTTAATAGTTTCGACAATGATAGAATTTCCGGGAACAAAATTTTCACAGTCTGACGTACCATGTCCGGGCAAATGAGCAAAATATGGGGGTATAACCTTCCCTTTACGGAGGTTAACACCTTTTTTACAAACTGGGCAAACATATTGAGCATATTTCGTTGCTCGAGCTGCTAATATCAGTGTCCCGGTGAACTTATCAATAGCGTAATTCACTTACTCCCCCTTCAGTTAAGATTAGACAACTGTTTTCGCTATCTCGTCAAACGGGGGAAAGTTTAGCGAGTCATTACTAATAAAATCAAATAGATCTCTTGCTTTCCAAAGCCGATATTCTGGATTGCGAATTGATCGTGGAACCATCCATCGTGCCATCGCACACTCAGCTATCTCTTTAGCAGAAAGCAAAGAGGTTAGATCTGGTTCACCTTTGCCTGTTTGCAGAATACTAGTTGCATTTTCTGCTAGCTGACTGATAAACACTTCACGTTGAATTCCATGCTTCATCAAATTATCTCTAAATCCTAGTGCATTTAAAGCTGCCTTAGTTGTACGTAAACGCCAGTTAGGCCCATTACCAAACATATAATGATCTGCATAAGCGTGATCCATATCACGTAAGTAATCACGTAATTCAATGAACAAGCTATCAGGTATATGAAAATGCCCCCAACCGCCTGTATATCCAATCGATTTTAAATATTGAATTCCATCCAGCTTTAAACGGTTATATACCGATGAGCGCCCCATAGACGATGTTGTTGTAATAGCCAAAAGACGTGCTTGTTTCTTTTTTTGAGATATTACTCCAACGGTATCACCATAGACCTTTGCAAAGTCATCATAAAGATCGCGGCTACGAAGCAGACATGCAATTAATTTTCCTCCCAGCAGGGCATTATAAGGGGGAAGAGCACCGAGGACGTATGCATCCATCAAATTAACAAGCCGGGAACTTCTGGCATGAGTATCCCACCCAATCAAATTATCTCGGACTGCAAGGTTGAACACAGGGTCACCAATTGCGATCAGCCCTATCAATTTTCCGTTGCTTTCATCCCATACAAGATACCGGAGACGCCTTCCAAATCCGCTTGAAACAGGTACGGACCAAGTTAATGCTGCTAACCTAAAGAGATCTCCTTGCCAGGTTCCTGACTTTACACGTTCAAGTACCGGTGAAATCTTATCCGGAATGACCTCATTGCCGGATGCGAAAAATTTAATAAGCTTTGCCGCTCTTAGCGTTATGAACTTTTGGTTTGCAAATATCCGCTCAGCTCGTTGAGAACTATGAAGAGCCCGTATTACATCTTTGGTATTTCCCGGGGCCTGGAGCGCTCCAGAATCAGATCTTGTAAAACCCAAGGATTGTAAATGCTCACGTACCTTCTTTTTCAGTTTGGCTTCTCGAAGGTTGATATTAACTATTATAGAGGGATATTTGTGCATTTTTATCTCACGTTCCAATTAGTATTTAGTCCCACTAAATTTCACTTAGAGCCCCAGTGATTAATCGCATGGCACAAGAGAGTCCCCTCCTTGCTCCCTCGATCGGGACAGCGCCAATGATAGCATTTATACAAGCAATTCTGGGAGCTTATAGATTGTGTGCAAAACTTTTGATAGCAGGAGCTTACAACAGTATTGATGAAAAAAATCATTCAAATCGATTTATAGATTTTGTTAATGTTATCTGTTTTCAATCTAATAACCACGAATATAGCTAATTATAGGATGATTACTAGTTTTACTACCCTATCAACCAAACGTTCACCGGACATTAGAAAACATGGAAATTTCTTGTTTTTAAATGCTTTTTACACCAATAGCAAAATTTACATTCCAAAATCATTAGTCTTTGCGTAATCAAAAGATGTAATGGTTTTTTCCTTACTACTTCTAGATAATCCGCCCACTACAGCAACATCAACTTACGCTCATCTAAATGCTCCGCCTTATGGATATAAGCCACCCGCACTGAATTACATTCCATGCGGCTCATCAGACGTCCAGTTGCTTTACTGTCTTCAGGGGGATGCTCTTGTAATCCCAACCTCTCGTGCTTTCTGAGCATAACACATCCATGTTGCTGCGATTATCTCTTAAACCCGTCCTTACCATTTTTATTGATACGATAAGGAACTTTCATCATACATGATCGATTTTGTCGATCGATTCGATCGAATTTTCTCTTTTTACCCTGTCTTTTGCATGGTTTTAAAATAAGCAACCTTCTTTATCGTGCGGGTAAGAACCAACGGAGATGATTGAAATGAAAAAGGTTATTGTTGTTTCAGCGCTTGCTATGGCGGGCGTATTTTCAGCCCAGGCTCTGGCTGATAGGGGTAAAACAGGCTTTTATGTGACCGGTAAAGCTGGTGCTTCGGTTGTGACTCAGACTGACCAGCGCTTCCGTCAGGACTTTGGGGATGATGTTTATAAGTATAAGGGCGGTGATAAAAACGATACTGTATTTGGTGCAGGCCTTGCGGTGGGCTATGATTTTTATCAACATTACAATGTTCCTGTGCGCACGGAAGTGGAATTCTATGGCCGCGGAGCTGCAGACTCCCATTATACACTGGATACATGGCATTCTCCGATGGGGGATGGTGGTCGGGAAGACACACAGAACAGGCTCAGTGTGAATACCCTGATGGTGAATACGTATTATGACTTCAGAAACAGCAGTGCATTCACTCCATGGGTGTCTGTTGGACTGGGTTATGCACGGATACATCATAAGGCAACATATACTGATACCTCCTGGAATAAATCTGGTGAGGTGAGCGATATTTCTGCGTTGCATTACTCGGGATATGATAACAATTTCGCATGGAGCATTGGGGCCGGTGTTCGCTATGACATAACCCCGGATATCGCTCTTGACCTCAGCTATCGCTATCTGGATGCTGGTAAATCCTCCCTGTCTTACAAGGATGCAGAAGGGGATAAATATAAATCAGAGGCTGACGTTAAAAGTCACGACATCATGTTTGGTGTGACTTATAACTTCTGACGACACTGCTCCTGAGCGATAATTACACATATTCAGTAATTAAGATATTTATATATCTTCTGCAACTAAACAGAAATACCCTGCAGTAATATACCGCAGGGTTATTTGTTTCACAGGAGATTTATGGTTTTTATTATCTTATTCCCTTTATAATAATATTACCGATATATTCCGATGAATATCAGAAAACTGTTTTGTCCGGGCAATACACCCCGGATTTTATTGTTTTTATTCTTTTTTGTTGTTTCTGCAATAACCACAATTGCATGCGGATACACTGAGAAGAATGCCACAGGAAATGTGCTGCTTCTGTTTCTCCTTCTTCTCCTTGCACACAGAAATACCCTCACATCCATTACAGCGCTGTTATTTCTGTTCTGTTGTGCACTGTATGCGCCTGCCGGTATGACGTACGGTA
>OGOZ01000027.1_pt1 | contig 95368 bp, 76 predicted proteins | sample 1552801 | NCBI WGS metagenome assembly OGOZ01 (sample SAMEA2580196, study PRJEB22360) | human gut metagenome | biome: human gut; feature: human-associated habitat; material: faeces | place: Denmark | collected 2008/2010 | reverse complement strand
AAGATACAATTATTTTTAGTTTTATGCAACATTTAGATGTTACAATATACTAGTTTTCATATTCATCAGTTTTAAAATATATCCAATTACAAATAACCATCCTTTAGCTAAAAGATCAATATGGCAAGCCTCAAAACGTCGCGATTGCGAGACGGTTCCGCACACTATCAAGCTTGGCTTTTGTCATCCTCCTTAGGAAGGACAATGGTGCGGAAGCGCTTCTGACGACGCTCCCAACGCTCACGCGCTAACTGCTGCATGTCTGTGGCCTGGTCGTTCTCGTCGATGATCTCAAGACCGAGGATCGTCTCGATGATGTCCTCAAGGGTGATTATGCCCTGGAAACAACCATATTCATCAATGATTAGACCGATCTGCTCGTGCTTCTTGAGCAGTTCCTCCCAGATGTGACCGCAGGAGTCCTCCTCTGTGAAGAAAGAGATCGGACGTTTCAGTTCCACAAGACGCTTGTCGAACTCATCATCTGCCAGTCCCTCAAGTGCGTCACTCAGAAGAATATAGCCGGTGATATATTCAGGAGAATCCCCATAGACCGGGATTCTGGAGAAATGCAGATAAGTATCGTTTTTGTAGAAATTCTTCAGAGACATGTTCTCCTGAGCCGTCATCGCCACGATTTTCGGGGTCATCACATCGCAGGCCTTGACATTGTCCAGTTTCATGATGTTCTGGATGACCTTGTTCTCGTCGGAATCAATCACGCCTTCCTCAGCCCCGATGTTCGCCATCGCCGTCACTTCTTCCCTGCTGACGGTAGCCTCGTCCTCGTCCTTGGTCATCAGATTGGTGATCAAGCGGATCATGATCACAAGCGGCCACATCAGGACAGACAGAAACGAGATGGCCGATGTCACAAAGCCCATTAGGTTCTTCCAATAGGATGTTCCGATGGTCTTAGGAACAATCTCGGAGAACACCAGCACAAGCAGCGTTGTCATAGCCGAGATGATTCCGAACCAAGTGCTTCCGAACAGAATAGTAGCCTGTCGGCCCACCGCCGCGGCGCCCAAGGTGTTGGCGATGGTGTTCAAAGAAAGAATCGCAGCCAGAGGCCTGTCAGGATCCGATTTGAATTTAAGGAACTTCTCCGCAGGCCTGTACCCTTGCTCCTTCCTCATCGTGATGTAAGAGATCGGTGTCGACATCAACACAGATTCCAGAAGCGAGCAAAGGAACGACACACCAAGCGTCCCCAGCATATAAACTATAAGCAGAGCCATATAGGTTTTCAGTTAATTCTTACAAACTTACATAAAAATCTGCGATTTTTACGCCCGTTTAATAAAAAAACAAGACCACCCACTATCTTTGTTAACAAACGCAGTCGCCTCCCGGCGCTCGGTGCGTGATCATAAGTTTAACGGGCTCTGAGTCCCAATAATTTTTTAAGTCAATGAGACATGTGTGTGGTCTTGACGTTCACAAAGATAGTGTGTTCGTCTGTATTCTCAATGAGAAAGGAGTTGTTTTTCAGGAAAAGTTCGGTGTCCTGACCCCGGAGCTGGAGCGCATGGTCGGCGTCATCATGGAGCACGGGGTGACGGAGGTGGGGATGGAGAGCACGAGCGTGTACTGGATGCCGGTGTGGAGGGTGATAGATCCATATGTGGAGCAGAAGCTGGTGAACCCGTATTTCATCCGCCAGCTTCCGGGAAAGAAGAGCGACGTGAAGGACGCCGAGTGGATAGCGACGTGCATCCTCAAAGGCCTGGTGTGCGGCAGCTATGTCCCGGAGGAACGCATCCAGCGGCTGCGCCAGTACGACAGGCGCATCTTCGACCTCAACGATGACATCGTCCACAAGCTGACCAGGCTGGACGCCGCGCTCCAGCGGTGCAACATCCGCCTGAGCAACTATGTGTCCACCACGGACTGCAAGAGCTACGGCGACGTGGTGGACGCGATAGCCCGCGGGGAGACATCCCCGGACGCGCTCCGGAGGTGCGTCCACGGCAGGATCGTCAACAGGAATGGGGCAGACGTGATCCGCTCCGCGCTGACGGGCGTCGTCACACCTGTTGACGTGGATGTCATAAGGCAGCTCCGCGAGGAGATCGAGCTCGCAAGGAGGCACCGCGACGAGTGCCAGAGGAGGATGGACGGACTCTGCTCGGAGTGGTTCCCCGAGCAATACGCGAACCTTCAGACCATACCGGGGGTGAAGGCGAGGTCGGCGACAGCGACAATCGCCGAGCTGGGCACAGACATGCCATCGTTTGAAGATGCCGCCCACCTCGTCTCATGGGCCGGGCTGAGGCCGCGCAACGACGAGAGCGCCGGCAGGATAAAGGCGCGGGGGATCACGCACGGCAACAAGTACCTGAGGAAGACGCTGATCGAGTGCGCCTGGGGCGCGTCCAGGACAAGGGGATGCTTCTACTCGCGCTTCAGCCACCACCAGACGGTGGTCAGGAGAAAGAGCGGGATGAAGGTCCAGGTCGCCATCGCCAGGAATATGCTGTCCGCGATCTGGTTCATTCTGCACGACGGGGTCGCCTACCGCGACTTCGAGGGGGATGCCAACGCCGCCTGACGGCGGCGACTGCATATACCGCACTCTGTAAGGTCATTATATTTGTGGTGGCTCGACCCCGATTTGCAAACTGGCTGATGCTCTGTGCGGCTTAGGACGCCCGTTTGAGACAACAAGCTCGAAGAGGAAATTTTAATATCTGTCTGACCCTCCGCTCGAACACAGCGGTGCGTGCGGCGTGTCCCAACGCAGGCGACTCACCCAACGCACGAACAAAGACAGTGGGTGGTCTTGCAATTTTTAGAGGAAATATAGCATAAATTTCCTCTTTCCTACCAAAAAACAACTTATCACATATGAAATATTCAAATTGATCAACCGTGACTGTGAACGTAAACAACAAGCATCCGGACAATCTCTTGCATTTGTCCGGATGCGCACGTGTCTGTTTGCCCTTCAAGCCGGGCAATCAATCCACAAATTTACTTAACTGTCCTACTTTTCAAGTCCAGTTTGAGGTCGACGCCATCAACAGAGATCACATTCTCAGGAGCGTCCCTGAAATCCTTATATACCGCCGGATAACCTGAAACCTTGATGCTTGTAACTCTCCTGCTGAAGAAGAAGAAGCCATATTTAGTCGTGACATAATAGTTCGCGCCGACAAGCACATCATATCCACCATTGGATTCCAATGCCTCGTAAACGGCATTATTCTTCAATTCATCAAGACTTAATGTTTTGGCGTCATCCTTTGACGGACGATAAACATAAGACACTTTTGTGGTGGACACATTAAGCGACGCCTTGCTGTCCGAAGACAGAGAATGTGATTCCACAGGATTGTCTACAACCGCCCTGTGAAGCACAGAGCACGATGTGGCCATGATTATGACCATGACAATAAAAAATAAACGTTTCATAAAATTGTGTTTAGTTTGTTAAACATTTCAACTACTTTTTCTTAGCCTGTGTGACAGATATTGTCAATGTCTTATTATTCATTGTACTGGTAACTGTCACGGAACCTTTCCGTTCAGAAGAGGTGTTGTCTGAAGCGCTGATGAGCAATGCGTCGTTCTCAATCTTCACACCAAGCCACGAGGCGTCAGATTTCACAGTCCATCCTCCGGAACACTTGACGGTGACCTTTTGGTCGGAATTGTTGGAGGCTGCGAAAGAGATTGATGAGCTGGACAGAGAGAATACGAACGCTCCTTGGCTCACATTGATTTTCTTGACCAACGATGAATTATCCGCACTGTATATCTCCACGACAGCATTACGACTGGTCGCGTCAAGATTGTTGGAAGGATTGATGGTCACGGTTGTGGTCTTTCCTCCTTCCGCACCGTATCCATTAGTGTGTGACAAGCCAACCCATGACGGACATTCATTGACTCTCCAATCACCGGATGAAACGACATTGAACATATCTGTTTTAGAATTGACCGGATCATACGAGAAACTTTCGTGCTGTGTGTCAAACACATAAGCATCCTGAGAAACATTTACGGTCTTGCTCAGATTGTTGTTAAGATCACTTGCGATAATGAAAGATCCATTGCGGCTGCTTTTGTCCACGTTCTTGTCAACCGTAAGATAAACCGTGCCATTCCCGGGGCCGCTCGAAGCTGACAACATCACCCAAGACGGGCAACGGCTGACAGTCCATCTTCCCGAAGATGTGACAGTGATGGATTTTCTGTCCGAAGACAGCTCTGTGAAAGAGTATGATTCCGCCTGGGTGTCGAACACATATTCATTCTGCTGGAAAACGATGTCCTTGTAGGCATTGTTGATGGTTGAATGAATCCTTACTGTTGTGGATCTTTTGCTTGTGTAAGGATTTGGCGTCGGAGTGAAAGTTATGCTGGAGCCACCGTTGCCGCTGAATTTGTCCGGGCTCACCCACGAGCCATAACCGGTCTCAATTCTCCAAGGGGCGCCCGCGGTAAGGTTAAAGCCAACAATATAGGATCTACGGTTGATGACATCAATGTCTGAGAATGTCATACCTTTGGCATCAAACACGAACCCGTCCTGAGATATATTGATGGATTTCACTGTTCCTTTATAATTATCCGTAACCTCAATCTTTCCGGTTCTTGACGCGCTGCTTGTGTTGTGTGAAGGGGTAAAGGCGATGTTGACATCACTAAGCCCGTCTCCTGAAAGGATATCCGGAGTAAGCCAGCTTGGGCAAGAACTTATCTTCCAGTCGCCGGAGCACACGACAAACAATTTACAATCATACTTTTCACTGTAAGCAGGGATCGTGACCAAAGCAGTCTGCGTAAGGTCAAATGAATACTTTCTCTGCTTGACATTGATTGTACGTGTCAATGTTTTTCCAGCCTCTTTGTGAATCAAGCTGGTGAAGACAAGGCTTGCCGTCCTGTCCATGCTCTCATCAGGGTTGACAGAATTGGCGCCGATACGAATATCGGACCGGCCTTGTGAGTCCGAGGTGGTCTGCGATATGTCAAGCCAGTCTGGCTTACCGGATACTTCCCATCCACCGGAAGACACCAATGAGACTGAATATGGCTTCGTGCTGCGCGTAGGTATCGCCTCAAGCACGGCAGGATAGTCAAGATCAAATTTAAACCTTTCCTGGACCGCGGACACACTACATGTCATGCTGTTCCTCTGGCTTACCAGTCTGAAATTCGTGGATGTGAGGTCAGATGTGGCCAGATTACGTTCCTTGGCCTTGAACACAACTGTCCGGTTTCCGACACCGGTAGTGGCTGAAACTGTCATCCATGACGGGACATTCTCTATTTTCCATGCACCGGACGACTGTATGTTTATCTGTTTGTCTGTCGCGCCGTCATTTTCCAATCTCACTTCAGAAGTCCCGGCACTACCGCCAAGAGTCAATATATACGGCCTTTGGACCAATTCGATATTGCGGTAGACAATTTTGTTCTCGCTCACCATCGTCGGATCAGTGGATATGATACGCAAATGCACAAGACGATTCTCAGAATAAGGATTCACACCTCCGTTGATGGTGTTGATCGAGTTGGTATTACGCCATGAAAGCGAAAGGTCCGACGCCCCCGCGGCGGAACTCTTCACATTGGAGGTTATCCATGTCGGCAGGCCATCCTGCCAAGTCCGGCCGTCAGATGACATCTGAACTTTCCAAGGCACTTCAGTGTCAACATGATATACAAGAGAAGTGTCACCCAACTCCGGTATCGAGTTACTTATCGGTTCAATGGTCTCGTTAATGAGGAATTTAATATGTTTCTGAAAGAAACGGATATTGAAACCATCAATCGCTTTTGAAGGAATCTCTTGAATCCGGCCCTGATCATCGTACGTGACGCCGACCAAACGTGTGGTCATGCCATAGTCTTCCTTGTCTGTATTCATCACGGAAGGAAGTATTTTGATGATCATATTGCCTTTGCCCGCACTCTCGGAGATTCCGAAATGAGCCAAGGACGGGTTACCGGAAGTCGCGGTCGAGTTGATGAAAATCCAGTCAACATTTGATTCGATGGTCAATGATTGGCCAGAGGCTGAGTAATCCTGGCTGCTGTCCCAATCAAAGTTAAAATCATTGCTGCTTATTCTCAGATACGGATGTTCCTGAACCACAGTCATCGGGATACTGTATGCAGAGGAGCGGAATGTGACAACAGCGCTTCTGTCCGCCCTTGTATCATTAAGGTCCGCCCATACGATTATCGTGCTGCTTCCTGATTTTCCGGAACTCTGTGAGAAATTAAGCCATGACGGACAATCAGAAAGAGTCCAATCAGTCGAAGACGTGAATGTAAAAGTGAAACGTCCGCCGGTCGGAGACAATACCTGCAGGTCACCGACAGACAAGGCCGCACCGTTGCCGACCTGCTCTGGATACAGATTGGAGTCATCAAATTTACAGGAAAGACAAACTGATGAGAAAACCGCGCAGATTATAAAGTTGAAAACTTGATTTTTCATATTCATTCCTCTTGATCACTATTGTCTGTCATAAATCAAATCACCTGGCGTCGCGGAAAGAAGCCTTTTCATCACAAGCAATACAGTAACCGCCGAACCAGCCAGAATGACGAATATAGAGTAATATGTCTTGCTGTTCCATAATGACAGATAATTGAAGGCGCCATCCTTCATCAGTCCAGCCAATGGAAGGACCGACTGGACAGACCATATCAAGGCTATGGAGACAAGTATCGATGCCAATATGGTTCCCATCATTATGAGCATATATATTCCAATAAGTTCCTTATTGCTGATGCCGAAGGCTTTGAATGTTCCCAAATTCTTTTTGACCTTTTGGAAATATGATTGAAGAAGGTTCACGATGAACAGGATAATGCATATTATGGAGAATGCTATGATTGCCCAGGAGAGGATATTAGCCATAATGCTGACCGAGTTGAAATTCTCCTTGGCATTGATCTGCGACATCTCTATCTTGACCTTATATGTGTCTTTGGCGAATGACTCAAACTCCCTTATCTTGTTCAAATCATTGAACTGGACGGAGATGAACGAGCCTTGCGGAAGCGTATAGTCACTGAATGAATAGTCGTAAACCCTCAGCACACCGTCGCTTCCGAACCTCGCCGTGAAGTCCGCGTTTATCTTCCACGCGGTCTCCGGGAGAATCGAGCCACCGTTCCCCTGAAGCGAGATGAACGAGCCTGCCTTGAACGAAGCCTGCTGAGGCAGGTAGGCGTCCCTGACAAAACAGCTGTCACCACCATTTGACTTCAGAAAATCTTTCATGACATCCTTGTCACATCCTTCCGGAATATAGTAGTACAAGGAAGACGCATATTCTTTATTATTAAGATTGAACGGGTACGTCATGTCATTTCTCTGCTGCTCATAGAAGAAGCGTGTGGCTATGATATCCATGTTCTTTGGAAGACGTTTGACAACCGCGATCACCGGAACCGGAACATGGGCGAACCCTTGGTACAGGTCGAACCCTAAAGTGTCAGCCCCCGCACTGTAGCGGCAGAGATCGATATACGCGGGAAAATCATCCACATATCCCATCTTGGCCATGACATCTTTCGTTATGATGACTCCTATCATGTCATCACGAAGCCGGTCCGACGGGATTGACGCGTCATTAACGACATTATCCTCACCGAGAATGGCTTGAAGCAACGGATTATCTGCGAACGACTGAAAGAAACGACAATTCAGATATTGGATCTGAGAATTGTCTTTCCCGAAAAACATATAATGGTTGGTATAGTCTACCTGATAGGCGACAAAATGGAATTCATGTTGTCTTGTCGTGTCTGACAATCCGTCCAAAAGCCCGTCTATGTCCCCTTCTCCGTAGTCATTCTGAATGTCCACCCAGTTGATGAACGGATCATTCATCTTATAAGACAAGTAATTGAGACTCGCGTTGCTGAACGCTATGGCCAAAAATGTAAGGGTCAGCACACAGACCAGCAACCAGAGATTGGAGAAATGCCTTCCAAGCACAACCTTCCCCTCTCTTTTTACGAATAACTTGAAAAAATCCTCTGATAAATACTTCAGTAACGACATACTCAAATTCTTTTCAGAAATTTCTCGAAATCCTCCGGGTCATGACTTTCGGTACCGTTTGACCAACTTTCACCATCCTCCGACGGCACGAAAACACTCTGCCCGTCAATAAGCCCGTAGAAAGTCACTTCGTCAGCGTCGGACTTCCGCGGATGCTCCTTTTTGCGGATCTTGATGATGACATCGGCGAAAGTCACGGCAAGATGCATGTCATGGGACACGATTATCGCGGAACTGTTTTTCAGCTCATTCAACTTGCCGGAAAGCAACGACATCGCCCTGACCGCATTGTCACTGTCAAGATTGCCCGTAGGCTCATCGCCGAAAAGCACCGTGAAATCAGGCAGGACAGCCCGCGCGAAAGCCAATCTTTGCTGCTGACCGCCAGAAAGTTCCTGAGCCATCCTGCTCTCGTCCACATGGTCAAGACCAAGGTCCGCAAGAATCTTATCCACCTTGCGGAACGATGAGAACCTGGTGTACCCCTGGATCATTCTCGTTATGGCGATATTCTCATACGCGGTAAAATTCCTCATCAGGTTGGTGCTCTGGAATATGAAATTGAAATTCCGGCGCCGGAAATAGGACAACTCCTCGTCTTTTCCCCGCCTCCACATCTCCAGCAAGTCAACCGGCTTTTCTTCACTCTGATAAAACAAAAACTTGGTGTCCTTATCCGGAACTATGGTGTTATTCATCATTCCAAGCACCTCCAAAATGGTACTCTTGCCAATGCCGGACTCGCCTACAATGAAAATCTTTTTCCCTTTGGGCAAGACCAAGTCATCGATATGCAGCACCGTCTTGGAGACTCTCTCACGGTAATGCTTGTCGTATGAGCATCTAAGGTTATGTATCTCAAACAACTTATCCATAACAACAGGTTGATTTATGGCAGGTTCTCGATCGGAATCCAATAATACTTGACACCATTGAACTCCCTGACATACTTGTAAGGATTGTTCTTGATGAAATCAAGGTTCTTGTACTTTCTGTCAAAATCCATGACCATCCTACGGTATTCCGTCGGCTTGACAGCGGCCTCATCGGATATTTCCAAAAGTGTCCTGCCCTTCAAGGCATCGGATGACTCATTTAGACCCGCGATCATATTCATGACATCCGCGATGCCTTTTCGTTCCATCTCCTCGTTGGTTATACCTGGAATCATGCTCTTCAGCAAAGCCTTGAGAGCGTTCACATACGGTTGCCTGTTGTCCGATGTTGACTGCCTGGCGACATCGTCCACCGGTTTAAGCCTCATCATCAACTCGTCATATTCCTCAGACGAAATGAACAACACTGGCTTGTAGAAGTCTCTTCCGCTGTCATCCTTCTTGGCGGTCCATCCTCGGAACGTGATAAGCTGCGATGTTCCCTTAGGCATCGCGCTACCAAGTCTCTTGCGCAACCATGCTTTGTTGACATTGACCGTGGCCGCCTTGAGAACGTCCTCACTTCCTTCAAAATCATTCTCCACAAGGTTGCCAGAAAGATCGTTGACATCTGAGTTCACAAGGAGATCCAACTGCGACTGAACGTTCTGCGCATAACCACCTATCGATTCTTTCATCAATGTGGCAAGGACCTGGGCTGAAATCTCTGTTCCGGCCGTGGCATACTTATGCTCGCCGAAATATTTCTGATCCGAATCCTTGACGTTAACATTGCTGAATCTCTGGCCATCCGATGTTGTCTTGGCGCGTATTCCGTCACTCAGACGAACCGTGGATTTTTTCAACAATTCATCGCTTTGCTGGAATAGCTCATATTTCTTCTGAAGACTTTTCTTCATTATCTGCAGCAACTGCCTGTTGTAGAGATTCCAAGCCTCCTGATTAAGGTTTCGTACCTGAAAACCGAAAAGGTTCACGTTCTTTGAGGCTAGTTTGCTGACAATCTGCTCGGCGGACGGTCCTTTGGCGTCATCAACGGCATTGCCGCAATCACCCACCACAAGCATAAGGTTGCTCTGATCCTTGTCAAACGGGAATTTGTCAAGAGCCTCATTGATTCCATAGAACAATGCCTCTGTGAAAGACTTGTCGCCAGCGGAGCTTTTGATGCCGTAGGCACCTCCTGTCGAAAGGAACGAGAAAAGTCCGGGATCACTCGGATTGGTGAAATTGTAAATTTCGGTAAGGCCCTGTGTTCCATCGGCATAATCCCTATAGATCAAGACCCCGACTTTAATCTTAAACTTATTCTTGTCAAAAAAGGCGCATCCATCCTTTATGGCTTTTTCCACGGCAGGGAAATACGGATCCATCGAGGAAGTGCCATCGATGACAATGGCCAGGTTAAGATGGAGCAGTTTCTCCAGCTCAACTTTCTTTGTCTGCTCGAGTTTCACCGCTTCCTGTTGTTTGGCGGAGACATTGGCTGATCCTCCGGAGCTTGTGAACGAAGAACATTCGTACTCGTCAGCGGTGGTGCCGTCCAGGATAGGGAAACGCAAAGCCTCCGGCGCCATACGGTACTGATATTGCTCATACGGAGCGTTACTCTTGCGGAAAGGCACAGTACTGGCCACATCACCGGTCAATTCTTTGGAATCGTAAATCTTTGAAGTAATATTCCGGGCTGCGAAATATTCCACATCCTCGTGCTCCCATGTCGGCTCGATACACGACCTTTGGTTCCAAGGCACGTATGACTCACTTGGCACCCATGCTTTCAGAAGTTTATTGGAAATCAAGCCTTTAAGTCCATCAATCTTGTGTTGTGTCGCCAATAGGACCATACCGTTGCTGCCTCTTTTCATGACATAATAGAACTGCATGTCCGTGGAGAGCCTTACCGTCTTGGACTTGTCCTCCGGGCTTCTGTACCCGACACCGAAAGTCTTGGCGTCCCGCTGGTCCGCATTGACACACAAAAGAGCCTTGAAATATATTCCACGGTCATTGGCTAGACACGAGCTCCACAAAAGAAGGTTCTTCATAGGAATCCACCCCTTGAACACTGCAGAGCCGGATATCTCCGGATAGTTGACAGTCTCATTCGGCTCCGAGAACACCATCGCGAATTCTCCGGATATCCTGGCGATTCTGACTTTCTCGTTGAAAGACAGCTTCCCGAAAGGCTTTGTATTGTTTGCATCAGCGTAAGTGACATTGTCATCACGGTCGCTGAACACGTCCCAGTACATTAATTTGGTCGGTTTCGCGTTCTGACCATACGATCCTGAACGGACCAGCTTCTCCGCGGCACTTTCCTTCAGAACCTCAGACAACAATTCCTGAGGCTTATACACCGTACACTTGGAAGGGAGCTGCGCAGAAAACGCCACTCCGCAATTAATAAGAACCGCCAAAGAAATCAACAATAAATCTCGTTTCATTATTCAAATTTGATTAAGTCAAAATTACCGATTTTGGTGCAATCCAGTCTTGTTCCCAACGGTTTGCGGATATCATACGTCAGATCACCCGAACCGGAATATTGGATCCTCATGCGGAAGCAACCATCGGGAAGGCTGTCTATATCAAGAATATAGCATATTCCCGCTATTATCTTGTCATTGTAGCCCAAATCCCAAAAAGACTGATTGATGAAAAAGTCCCATACCATTGACTGGTATTTGAACGTGCCGTCTTCATTCAAAAAGTCCACCACATCAAAAATCTCTTTTATATTCTCCAGATCCTGGTTCGCGTCGACATTATTGTATGTGCTGGTCTGAAGGATATTGATGATCTCGCCGAAAGCTTTCGAATCATCGTGCCCAAGACCAACTGTTGCAACCACGGAACTATTCATGTTCGACAAATAGAATATCGTTGGATACCCGTAGTTTATCCCATCCTTGTACACCTGCTTTAAATGCTTGGTCAAAGATGCCGTTGGGGTGTCGATGGTGTTGGTTATGTAGATAAAACGCAACTCCTGAGACCCCGGATCCCCTATGGCAAAGCAAGGGACCAAGAGTGAGAACGTCAGGACAACCAAGACTATTATTCTCTTAACCATCAATAATTCACTTTAATATTAATAGAAGTGATCTGATCCCTGTCATTGTATTTCACTCCGGTCACAACCACGCTTGACCAAGAAGCAATCAACCTGTTGAATATCTCCTCATACCTGTCCGGAGCTGTTTCATCCTCCGCCAGACCGGAGCAGACAATCTTGTAGCCGAATGCGAAACTTGATTTGACGTTGGACGGGATGGATCCGGAGTTGAACATCTTCTGCAAATCCTCTACAGAAAGTTTCTTTGCCATAACCTTTTTCTCAACCTGCTGGACAAAACCGGAAACAGGACACGATGTGTATTCGCCAGTCCTCGAGTTCTTGACTTCCAGGGTATAGATTCCCGTACCGTCTTCAGCCGGTGGAATATTCCTGAAACCACCGTTTGATGAATAGGCTACCGGATCAACAACACCTGTGGCGTAAAGATTGAAGACCAGGTCATCCCCGTCTTTCGTAGTCGCCTTGACGTCAAACTTATAGGAGCCGTTAGCCCAGACAGGATCCGAGACCGAGGTGATTTCCGGCTTGCCGGAACTGATTTCCATCAAGGCTTCGCCATTTCCGATATTGGAATCCTCCGTCTCGGATGACTTGACAGGCAAGTTGGCACCGCCGCCAGGTGACAATGAAATTGATGACATATCATCATTATTTTTCGACTCGCTGACCATATCTGATTTATTCACAACCATAGACACGACCTTTGCGCAACCGAAACCAAGCCCGATGCCAAGAACAGACACCAGCAGAACCTTGACCGCCGGAGATGTCGGTTTATATGGAGTCACATTATCAGATCCGCAATAGACGCAGTTCGGATTGAGTTCATCCGCTTCATACACGTGATTGCAGTTTTTACATTTGAATTTCCGTATCATAAGCATTACAATTTCAACATTAGACCAAAATTAAGCCATATACACTCTCTTCTGAAAGACATACAGTCCGCGAACGGCCTGAAAACGACATCTTTCCCGTAAGGCGCATAGTACACGTACGGGTACTGTGAGTTACCATAAAACTGGTTCTCGGCAGAACTGTAAGTCCAGGTAAGGCCATATTCATATCCAGCCGACGCAAGCAGATATATCGAGTTCCGGACAATGGCTATCTCCAAGCCGGCATTACCGAAAACGGAATAATCCATCTTCTCCCGCTCAAATGCCTTAGGTGACAAAAATTCATTTGTGGACACGTCAAACGTCTCGCTTTTAGTATGAGTGGTGTATTTTGAGATAACGATACCGCTCAGTGTCATCGGACTCACATCCGCCATCAGATTGAAATATGCCCGGCCACCAAGGTCAAAATATAACGAGACTCCGCGGGCGATTCTGAAGTTGAGATTCATGTAAAGAGGAACCGCCACATCCATGAATTTAACATCCTGGGCCGCTGATTTAATATTATAATTCCGTACATATTCCTGCCCGGCCCCGTCATTGGTCTTATATTCATACAAAATGTTGTCCATAGCCAGATTCATTGTTGACAATGAGGCCGCCGCACCTGTGAACAATCCGAAACGGAAACCCTTACTCGCTGAAAAAGAGAACCCTAAATCAACTCCGGCCTCTTTCCCAGCCGATTCTTTCTTTGTGAAATTCGAAGCGGACCGGATGTCATAACGAGAATTGTATGTCATTCCATAATGAGCCTTGATACGGAAATTCTTCCGCTTGTAGTTCAGGATGATCATCTCGTACGGATCGTCCTCCGCAATGAGTTTCTTATCGACCTTAACGTCATAATCCCAGTACTCGATCCTGCCTTTATTAGCGAAAGCCTGTCCGAAACTGTTGAATTCCAACGGTTGTCGCTTGATTGTCACACGGCTGTCACGCAAAGAGTCTTTCCTCTCCTTGTTGCGCTGGACTATATAATAATCGGTCATCGGCACGAATCCGTCAGGGTTCAGGCAATCAATGCTATGAATCTTCATCCTTCCGGAGTTCTCATCATAGACCAGATCGACCTCCAACCTAAACGGACTCAACGAGCCAGCGAACGGAGGAAACAATACACCGTTCATATCATTGTATGTCAACGTCTTGTCCAAGGTGACCTTGCAATGCCAAGCCAACTCGGAATCATAAAAAAAGTTTCCCTTTCTGACATCCGTGATGTCAGCGTTGACATTCTCGCACTTGTTCATCAGGAAATCAGCATAATCCTGAACAGTAACCTTGGTCTTATAAGATTCTCCACTATTGAACAGATCACAGAATATCAACGCCTCCGGACTTTCAAAAAGCTGTATGAAACGGTACTTGTCCGACCTGGAATTTATAGCTGTCGCCAACTGATAATCATCCAAGGCATTGAGGACAGCGAAATTCATCTTTCGTCTTGTAACATTGTCGAGACTCTGCGCGGCCAAGGATCCCGACATGACAAAACAAGCAAAAGCCGACAAGAAAAAGTGCTTGAATGGCAATTTGATGAGTAATCCCATATTAACAACCTAAAATTAAATCATTAAGGCCAACACAGCTCCTATCGTCAGTCCAAGTATGCCTCCAAGCAGATATACCCACCATCCAATCACATGACTTGGTTCTCTCACGCCTCCGTCTTCGCCCCCATCCGTTCCCGGGTCATTTTCCAAATCCGCCAGCATGTCCGAGACATTCTGATAACGGGAAGCCTGATCCTTACGGGTAGCCTTGTCAACAACCTTGCGGATCCGGGTATCGTCTATATTGCGCAAAGGGATATCCTGATTCAGATGGGCCTGCATTATCTGCGAATTATCACCGACGAACGGCAATGATCCGGTATATAATTGATAAAGCATAATACCCAATGAATATATGTCCGTTGTCCTGTTGTGGTTTGCCACATCTCCAGTTATAACCTCAGGGGCGGCATAGTCCACCTTTCCGATCAAAGCGCCGACCTGTGTCAGTTTAGGGCCGGAGGATGCAGTCAAAGCGTAAGGTTTGCAGATGCCATAGTCAATAAGCTTGATCTCATTGTCGATAGTGATCATAACATTGCTCGGATCAAGATCCCTGTGGATAAAACCCCTGGAATGAAGCTCACCGACACCTTTCAAGATGTTGGTCATGATCGAAACAACCGTACCCTTTCTGTCTGAGCAATATCGTTCATACAAACTTTGAGCATACGGAATATGCATCCCGGAACAATCTATGAAGCACCCGCTGACTAGACTGCTGAGTGTCACGCCAACAAGCCTTTCCATCACGATATAGTAACGGACTATATAATTCTTTTGATACGAATCATATTCCATGTTCGGAATGAATCCGTACATTCTCAAAAGATTCGGATGATCGATTTGCACGGAAGCCTCCCGCATCGCCCTATCAATCAAATCCTTTGTCGGACTCGAAATAAGTTTAAGGGCAACCGGAATCCTTTCCCCGGAAGACTCGCTGACGCATTCCCCGACGAATACTTTTCCCATTCCCCCCTCGCCTATCGGGGCGGCGGCGGCATCATATTCATAATATATGCCGGCCTGCTTCTCCGCCGCCCCCTCAACTCTGATCATTGACATATCAACCTATGAAAAAATAATTACTCAACCTCAATCAGCAAGGCATACGCATCATTAACCATCAAGACAAACAATCCTTTCTTCGTTATCTTGAAACTGATCTTGGCGTTTTTCGGATCACGACGGACAACATCACAGTTCTGGTATGGACTATCATCCGTATGGCTGAACGAAGGATACTTCCTGTCATAATATGAGGACTCCTCATTCTTGACCCTACGCTCTTTCGCGATGAACACGCTCGCGTTGCCGACATACAGATTTGAGACATCGATCGTCACATAATCTCCACGACTGACAGTGGTCTCCATTCCGGAGACGACATACGACATGCCAGAATCAAAATATGTAGCGGCGCATTCCATCCTTCTGCCATTGATTGTGAATATGGCTTCCTGTACAGGATATTCAGACCTTGAATCATCGTCAACCGATTTCGGAAGCGGCTTTACATCCTGCTCTTTCCTTTTGTTGATCACGATGCCGTTCCCTTTGTCTGAAGTTTCTTCAACGGACTCGTCCTGAACTGGGACAGCCTCGGTTGAATCCCTCTCAACAAATTGGGAATCCGTGACTTCAACCATATCACTGCTTGAATATGTTGAATCAGCCGCCGACACATTACCGCAATCCTTTTTGGCAAGAAGGCCCTGAGCCGGAGCATTATTCAAACAAGCCACAGCCGGGTTTATGGTCTTCCTGAACACTTTCACGTTTTTCTGCGGAAGGATTTTTTCCTGTCCGTCCGCGCGAAGAAGGATAGTGATGGATTTACCAAGAAGCCTTGAGATAATAAGTCCCTCATATTCAACCCCATTATTCATAGTCAGGCAGTCGAATAAAGGAATCTTGTCCCAGATTTCCCTTTTTTCTTTCGGTCCAAGTTGTGTCGATACACTTATCACATCCGACATTCTGACATTGACAGGACCTTTTCCGCTCTTCAGAGTCATGCTTGATCCCAAAATCTGATCAGTTATGACACCATAAAGGATCTCTCCGGAATTCAGAAGCACAGCATCGGTTGGAGCATAGCCGCAAGACGACTTGCTTGTTCTTCGGATTGTACCCCAAGCCAATTTATAGGTTGTCTTGGCGAAGGAAAGCAACGTGACGCTGTTTTTATTGTCCCTGACAATAACGACCTCATCATACACAGACTTGTCCGTGGTAACGGTTGAAATCTCGACCTTGTCATCCTTGACAAGGTCGTTTTTAATCAAATAGTCCTTGGCTCCCTGAGTAAGGCAGCAAACAGGAATCTTTGTCGAACGGATTTCCTTAACATCTTCCCTGGGGATGACAATCCGAGCCATGACAGCGTTGACAGTCACGACTGTTCCCGGAATCTGCTTGGATATATAACCCGAGTATTCGCTGCCATCCCTGCAATATACGGTCTCTAAATTTTGCGCGCGCAAAGGAGACAACGCAAGCATGGCCAATGCTATTATATAAAGCAGACGTCTCATTGAAGAACGTTATTTAGTGATTTTAGCCTTTTTGAGAAGAGTTTCCAGTTCTGATGACCTGACAGCCAGATTGAATCCCTGAGATTCGGACAGAGAGGCGCAAAGAACTCCTATCAATCTGCCATACTTGTCAAAGATAGGTGAACCGCTGGCGCCGGCGGCTGTGGTGCCGTCAAAACAGAATGTATGCGCGTTGTCGTTTCTCGTAATAGTCCCGGGATGCATGTGAGCTTGAATTTGTGTCTTCTCGATATCATCAAGAAGATCTATGCCATAAGGAAATCCGAAAGAAACGATATGCTTTCCCTGGTCAGGACTGTTCTTGCGAATATACCTGATAGGCACATATGCTCTGGATGATGATTTGAAAGAGGAAGTTCTGATCTTGAAGATCGCAAGATCAACGTTCTGATCATCACTTGAGATGACCTCATGACAATTCAGCGCGTTCGCCCTGTCAAAGTAGTCACCGTTAGGGAAAACAGAGGTACCGTCACTTACACCCTTGATCTGGATCTGTGAGATATACTGGATGGCCTCTGTGTACCCGCTGGCGACAAGCTTGTTAAGTTTGTTCCTGTAATAGTCTCCGGCCAGGCTCAAGATCGTGGCGTCACTTGTTGAGTATGCCAGTCTCGTGCTGAGCCAAGGCTTGGCCACATGAAGATTGGAGACGACATGTCCATCCTCACCTACGAGGAAGCCGGTGGCGGTGAATACCATACTGTTATTCCCATTATATGGAAGGATGCAGTCATCGGAGATCACGAACTTCGAGTATAACGGCCTGCCAGGACTGTCCGGATCCGGAAGTTTGGCGATGTCAAGGCTACCACATTCCACCTCGAAATGATAAGTGCCTATCATGAATACAGTCGAGTTCTCATACCTGTCACAAATCTCCTTATCGGTCATAGGTTTCTTAAAGATGTCAGCACCTATGAATACACCAAGCATGACACATGCCGCGGCCGCTATCCCGACAACCGGAATCCACCATCTGCATTTTGGCTTAGGTATAGGATTCTTTACCGGCACACCACCGCAAACAATCGTGTCCTTGTACGTGATAGGCACATATCTGTTTTTCGGGATACCCATACCGTTGACAGTAGTTCCGTTTGTGCTCGTGTCGCAGATGAACCATTTTCCATCCTTCATCTCACGGATATTCGCATGAAAACGGCTTACACCATTTCCGCTTATGCGAACATTATTCCTGTTGTTGGAACCTATATTTATGATTCTCTTGACGGTAGGAGGAACTTCCACGCTTGGGACTTGATTCCAATCCAGCGGAGTGTCGGCGAACGTGACCTGATCCCCACGACGGATAGGCACCTCCACTCCAGGTGTCACCCTTACACCACTGAGAAACGTTCCATTAGAACTGCTGTCAATCAACAGGATGTCACCATTGTCCAAGAGGACTATCTCAGCGTGGTTCGAACTTACATACGGGCTCTGCAGAGCTATGTCTGAATTTTGAGCTCTACCTATTCTTATTAGTTTCATAATTGATTTTTGTTAAATGTACAGTTTGATTAAATTATCGGGTTTATAACGCCATCCGACTCATTTTTCGGATTTTTTATCTTACTTGGAGATGATGGTTTCTTTGCTTTTATCGCGGTGGATGGCATGGTTTCATCAGGAAGTCCGGCAGCAGGAATCTTGATGCTTGCGGTGTCCGAAGGATTGGACGGAAGCGTCCTTGCGCCATCGTTGGTGGTTGTGCTGGTTATCATTGGATCGTCATCCTCATGATGGTAATTGCGTGCCAGACTGACAGTCACCATAACAATGACGGACAAAGACAACAGAACGGCCACTATCGAAGCGACAATGATAAGAATGCCTCGATACGAGCGCGGAATCATTTCCCAATCCAGGTCCGCAACATTGGCGAAAGTGATTGTGTCATCCCTTTTGACCGGAACCTCAACCCCCGGTCTCATACGGATTCCGTTTATGTACGTCCCGTTCATGCTCTGGTCAGACAGGTAATATTTCCCATTCTTTGTCACCCGGATGGTGGCATGCCTGCGACTGACGATATTCTCATCATCAGGAATGAATATATCGCATTCACTGCCTCGCCCTATTGTATAAATTGTTTTCATAATCTGAATTGATTATTCTTTATTTTATTCAACTACAGCACCTGGGACTTTTGCAGTCTTTGTTGTATCTGCTTGGTTGTATCTGCTTGGTTTGAACTCGATTCTTGAGTCGGTTGATCTTCATGCGTGCATTGATGCACATTTACGACCAGACTCGTCAACAGGCAAAATGATAATATCGCCACAAGTATTTTAGTCCTTTTGTCCATCTTGGTTCTTATTAGAGATTCTGTGTTCAGATCGATTATCGCCGCTGAATAGTTGTCGTGATGTCCACCTTCAACTATGCCGATGTTCTCTATTTTGGTAAATGTTTGCTCCAAGGCATTTTCCGGATCGAATCTATGACATACAGAGGTAATCAGGTCATGCTCAGGCATGGATCCCCAAAAACCATCGGTGCAAAGCACCAATCTGTCACCTTTCAGGTACGGAAGCGCATAGACTTCCGGGTCAATGGTTTTCTCCACGCCCAAAGCTTTGAGAATGGAGTTGGATTGGCTGGATAATCTGGCTTGTTCTTCCGTAATCACCCCTTTGCTGACAAGTGCTTGATAAACGTATGAGTGGTCGAAGGTTCTGAACACTTTCTTTTTTCCTCTCAATTGGTAAATCCGACTGTCCCCTACATAGGACGCGTACACGCATTCCTTGGTGATAAGCACTGCTACCAACGTGGTTCCCATGCCGTTAAGGGAAGATGTTTCGGAAGCTTTTTTGTATATCATTTCATTCGCGTGAATGATGGCTTCCTTCAGAACTTCGGCAGGAGATTCCCCGACAACCGCGGAACTGACATCATCGATAACAGTTGTCACAGCTATATTTGACGCCACGGCCCCTCCATTGCAGCCACCCATTCCATCACAGACTACCACAATAGTCCCTAAGGATGTGTCAGCCGACCCGGCGGAATCCTGATTGTCTGGACGCCCGCCGATACGAGAATCCAACAATCCTTTGATTCTCAAAGATGACTCTATGTGGCTGGACATTGTACCTATTTTTTATTGGGCATGTATATAGTCGACTTTTGGTTGGCAAACGGCGAGGAGTTGTTATAGGTTGGAGAACCGACATTGCTGATCTGGGTGCCGAATACAGGTCTCACAGGAGCGCTCATCTCAGGATAAACCTCTTCGACCGGAATAAAATTATCCTTAGGCTTAAGGTTCAGTTCCAATGTGTTGACAAGAATAAAATAAAGTTCATAACTTTCACCGACAGTTATGATGTCACCATTTTTGCATTCTTTTGGTTCAAAACCAAGGCTGACTCCATTTACCATGGTTCCGCATGTTGAACCTAAATCCTGAACAAAAGCCAGAATGCTGGTGGTACCATCCTCATTGTGCATCTGGCGTACAACAAGATTGGCATGTTTGTCCGACACGGTGGATTCCAAAAGGCAAATGTCAGAGGAATCGGAGCGGCCGATCACATTCGAGCCAGCCCTTAACGGCCAGAATTCCCCAAGCATTGTCTTTGAAACAGAATACACGAAACCAATCAATGGTTTCTCACCTGGCTTTGCGTTCTTTTTAGGATCCGATGCTGGGTAATAGGTCCCGGAAGGGTTCTGAGGAGCCCCTGAATACGGCTGATAACCGGCTCCGGAGGCCGGCATACCAGGATAAATAGTTTTGTTAGAGTCCATAAACTATTAATTTTAATGTTAAACTGTACATTTAATCAAAATTACATCCATAAACATGGAACCATAATTAAAGTTTCAGCATAGAAAAAGTTCATAAACAAAGCGGCCTCTAATAAGGTTCGTTTCTTTGGACATTGAAAAACTGTACTCAATACTCCATTGCAAATATAGCATAAATTTCATCTTTACACCAAAATAAATCAAAATTTCAGCCACAAGGAAAACACACATATGCCAGTTAAGTTTAAGATATCGCACTAACATTCAAGCGATTGAGAACGATAGTGTGAATATTCATAAAAAGCACCCGCGCCGCATGGGAGGGCGGAACGGGTGCGGGAATTTGTTATGTTCGTTGTTTGCCCGGTTAAGGGACTACGGAAAGTCGCTTAGAACTTGAGGGTCAGGCGGCCAATGGCGGTGGTGCCGGACATCGGGACGAAGCCGAGCTGGTAGTAGCGGTTGGAGTCCGGATGGCCATCAGACTCGCTGATGGCGGAATATACCCAGCCGGAGGTGGCCACACGGGCGTTGAATATGTTATTGACATCAAGGCCGAAGGTGATCTCCCTGAGGAAGCCACGGAGCTTGACCGGATAGCTGAAGCTGACTCCCGACAGTGAATATGCAGGGAGGGAGCGATCCTTGTTCTGCGTGTTGTCAAGGTACTGGCGGCTCACGAAGGAAGTGTGCCAGATCGCCTGGACACCCTTGACCTTGAACACGGCGAATCCGTTGACGATGGCTGACGGGGAGAACGCCAGCGTTGAGTTGTCGTAGTGGATTTTCCTTATGCCGGTCTCCATGTTGCCCCAGTCTTCCACAACCTCGTCAAAGTCCTTGATCTTGTTGGAGCTGAGGGCGGCATTGGCCTCAAGAGTCAGCCACTTGGCGGCGTCTACAGCAGCCGTAAGCTCGACACCGGCACGGTAGGAGTCCTTTATGTTGGTGGTCAGACTCTCGCCGATTTCGCTCTGCATTCCTGTCTGGACAAACTGGTCCACATAGTCCATGAAATAGAGGTTGGCACCGGCGCGGAAGACCGAGCCTGAATACTGATAGCCTAACTCATAGTCATTCACGTGCTCCGCCTTAGGGAACGGATAGTTGTAGTTGTCCGTGAAGTTGTTGCGCTCCGGCTCACGGTTGCTCATGGCCAGGGAAGCGTAGGCCCTATGGTTGCCGGCCTTATAGCTGACACCTACCTTCGGATTGAAGAAATTGTAGGTCTCGTTGATGTCCAGACGCTGATTCTCGTAGGTACCGTCCGACTGCTTGACGAACTTGTCGTTGATACCGTCCGTCGTGTAGCGCACGTGCCTGTACTGAAGGTCAGCGAACACTGTGAAATGCTCGCCGAACTGCTTGGAGGCCTTGGCGAATGCACTGTAGTCATCCTTTCTGGCATCGGAGTCATAATAGGTGTAGCGACCGTTGTTAAAATCAGTGTCATTCAATCCAGCAAGCACAGGATAATGATTGACCACATCCGGATTAGACACATAAGTGAGGTAACCGAAGTGGTTGCCCCAGAACATCTGCCCAGAAAGGCCTCCGATGACATCCCATCCATTATTGTTGTAATTGATGTTATAGACAACGCCTGCCGCATTCTGTGACAGCCCCTTCTGACGGATGAAGTCCGACCTTACAGGTTTTCCCTTCTCATTCACCATATCGAAACCAAACTTGGAAACCTTGTTGTCCGGCCTGAACTCATCGTAGTAGCCATAACCGTAGGTGTAATGAAGCGAAAGGGTGGTCTTCAGATTCTCGCTGATGTCCCTCGCGGCGGAAAGGATGTTGTGATCCTGCCAGAAGTTGTCCGTAGTCTTCGGCCAGTAGGAGCCGTCATTCAAAGTGTAGCGGGCGGTCTCGTAGGTTTTCGGATCCATAGATTCATAAAGCGAGTTGAACTTCCCCAGACCTACGCGGTACATGTCGGCGTAAGTCTTGATACCGGTATTCTTGCCGTAGGTGCCGTCCATTATGGAAAGATCATCGGTGCCGGCGGTAACGCCGTTCCAAGCCTGGCCGGTATGCTCATAGTTGCCGATGTTCCGGTAGCGGACGATGAAGTCCCTTCCGATCCAGTTCAGCCCTGCGTACCAAGAGCCGGATTTCCCTGCGGTGCCGTGGACATAGCCGTCAGTGCCGGTTGTGTGGAATGCGGCGTCGGCCACAAAATGATTGCCGAGCAGCCCCGTGGACATCGAGAAGCCGGTGTTGTACGTGTTGTAGCTGCCGTAGGAGGCGTTCAGTTCCACGAACGGATCGTAGGACGGAGCCTTTGTACGAAGAGCGACAGAGCCGCCGAACGCGCCGTCACCGTTGGTTGAGGAACCCACACCACGCTGGATCTGAGCACTTTCCAAAATGGCGGAATAACTGTTCATATTCGCCCAGAAAACGCACTGATCCTCTGGAGAGTTGAGCGGCACACCGTCGATCGTGACATTGATCCTGGAATCCCCCGCCCCTCTGATACGCATGTATGCCGTACCGGTACCGAGACCGTTCTCACTCCAGGAAAGCACACCCGGAGTCGTGGAAAAGAGGAACGGAAGTTCCTTGCCGGTTCCTGAAAAGTTCTGAAGAGCCTTGCGGTCAACGTTCGCCACCGCATAAGGGGCGTTCTTCTGCGCGCGGACACCTCTTACAATGGCCTCATTGAGAATCTCGGCCTTTGTGGTGTCCGGCTGGCTTTGAGCGTTCAAAGCCTGTGGAGTCATCGCGGCAAGTGCCGCTGATACAAATAAAAAACCTCGCATAATGTTTTGAATATTAATGCAAGGGGCTGCCGGTTACGGCAATCTGAGACATCGCTTCCCTTCGGCGGCATTATCCGCATCAGGTTCATTGGGTATGATCTCAACCGGGCGACACGCCCAGTACCCCCGCTGTTATAGTATTTCTTATTTTTTCTCTACCAGACGCACCTCGTAGAGCCGCTTCCAGCACTTGCCGGTAAGGTAAATCTTACCGTCTTTCGGATTGTAGGCGATTCCGTTCAGCACATCCGTGTTGGCATCCCGCAAAGACCTGGGCAGAAGTCCGCTGCAATCAACCGTCCCCTCGACCGTTCCGTCGGAAGGATTGATGATCACTATCATATCCGTCATATAGACATTAGCCCAAATCTTTCCGTCAATCCATTCAAGCTCGTTCAGCATCTGCACCGGCCGCCCGTTCATCTTGACAGTCAGCACTTTCTGCTGCTTGAACTTGTCATCCATAAAATACAGCCTGGCCGATCCATCAGAAGCTATCAGACTCTTCCCGTCTGTAGTCAGTCCCCACCCCTCACGCGGATAACTCCATGTCGATTTGTAGGCGAGAGTCTTTGCGTCATAGACAAATGCGACCTTATTCAACCAAGTAAGTATAAATATGTTACCGTTCAATTCAACAGAACCTTCCAGGAAATATTTCTTGTCGAAATCGAACCTCTTCAAAGCCTTTCCTGTCGCCAGATCGACCTTGCGGAGAGTCGATTCACCATATTGCCCGGTGGTCTCGATCATCTCCCCGTCCAGGAAGAAAAGCCCCTGCGTGAACGAAGTCTCATCGTGAATATATTCCTTGACAACCTGAACCTTGTACTGACGGACCTTGGCATCAGCGCACGAAGCGGAAAGCAGCGCCAGCGCAGCCAACGCGGTTCCTATGAATATATTCACGAATCTCCTCATTATTTTCTCATTAAGGCCACGGAGTCAGACTCCGCCGGCATATTACTTTTTCTTCTCCCTGTAAGTCATCGCCGCCTCGACGAACTTCACGAAGATCGGCTGAGGCTTCTCCGGCGTGCTCTTGAGTTCAGGGTGGAACTGCACACCTATGAAGAACGGATGAGTCGGGACCTCGACTATCTCAACCAGACCTGTGTCCGGGTTCTTTCCGGTGGCCTTGAGTCCGGCGGCCTCCATCCTTTCAAGGTAGGCGTTGTTGAACTCGTAGCGGTGACGATGCCTTTCCGAAATCATCTCGCTGCCGTAAATCCTATAAGCCAACGAGTTCTTGTCCAGCTTGCAGTCGTAGGCTCCAAGCCTCATCGTCCCGCCCTTTATCGTGGTGCTCTTCTGCTCCTCCATCAAGTCTATGACCGGATTGGCGGCGTTCGGGTTGACCTCGGCCGAAATCGCATCCTTGATTCCAAGCACATCCATGGCGAACTCAACCACGCACATCTGCATTCCCAGACATATTCCGAAGAACGGCACGTTGTGCTCGCGGGCGTATTTTATTGCAAGAATCTTGCCTTCCAGTCCCCTCTCGCCGAATCCAGGTGCGACGAGAATTCCGTCCATATTCCCGATCTTTTCCTCAAGGTTGGAACTGTCAAGCCGCTCGCTCTGAACAGTGTGGACATTCACCTTGCACTCGTTGGCGGCTCCGGCGTGGACAAAGGATTCCAAAATTGACTTGTACGCGTCCTGAAGCTCGACATATTTCCCTACAAGGGCGATGTCAACCTGATGTTTAGGGTTATAGAGCCTGTCAAGGAATGACTTGAGGTTTGTGAAGTCAGGTTCCGGAGCGGATATTCCGAAATGGTTGAGAACCATCTCGTCCAGGTGCTCGTCCTCCATATTCAGAGGCACCTGATAGATTGAAGGAGCATCGATTGACTGGATGACGTGTCCCGGCTTGACGTTGCAGAAAAGGGCGACCTTGCGCCTGAGTTCAGGAGTCAGTTCCATCTCGGTGCGGCAGACTATGATGTCAGGATGGACACCGGCCTGCTGGAGCATCTGGACGGAGTGCTGCGTAGGCTTTGTCTTGAGTTCCTTCGCCGCGCGCAGGTAAGGTACCAGAGTCAGGTGTATGCTGATGAGATCCTCGTCAGGCAGCTCCCACTGAAGCTGACGGATCGCCTCCACGAACGGTTGGGACTCCATATCTCCCACTGTGCCACCCACTTCCGTGACAATTACATCGAACTTTCCGGTCTTGCCGAGAAGCAGCATCCTGCGCTTGATCTCGTCTGTGATATGAGGTACAATCTGTACTGTCTTCCCAAGATAGGCTCCTTCCCTCTCCTTGTTGATGACCGTCCAGTAGATCTTTCCGGTCGTCACATTGTTGGCCTTGGACATATGCACGCCCAGAAACCTCTCATAATGACCGAGATCCAGATCGGTCTCGGCACCATCGTCCGTCACGTAGCACTCTCCGTGCTCGTAAGGATTCAAAGTTCCCGGATCGATGTTGATGTAGGGATCGAATTTCTGGATGGTAACCCTAAGTCCTCTGGCCTGAAGAAGTTTGGCCAACGATGCGGCAATGATACCTTTTCCCAAAGAGGAAGCCACACCGCCAGTAACGAAAACATACTTTGTACTCATATTCTTTTCTGCACTTTACTGGACTACAAATTTATGTCAAAAAAGTGATTTCCGAAATTTTTTGTTTATTAAGTAACATTCAAAAAATAACCTGCATCATCTTAAGGAATCTTTTCGGTCTAGATCTCTTTTCTCATCAGTCATGTGCCACCGGCACACTCCTTCTTCAAAAAAAGATCTATCCTCGAAAATCTTCTCTTAATCTGAAGCAACTTATTTTTTTCATGTTCCTAAATGCTTTCATTCCGCATCTGAATACGGTACCACCGGTCGCTGAGCCGGATTATGAAGTTTTTTTAGTATTTTTGCGGAATAAAAGGTGGGACGATCTGCCGCGCTGCGGAGTTTCGGCTCCGGGTGAGGAAAGTCCGGACAGGGCAGGGCACCCTACTGGGGAAAGCCCAGATGGGAGTAATCTTATGGCACCGTAACAGAAAACAACCGCCTGGCGACAGGCAAGGGTGAAAACGTGAGGCAAGAGCTCACGACGCGCGTCGGCGACGCCGCACGGGTACGATGTCAGGGCCTGCAAGACCAAATATACTGGCAGATGAGGGCTGCCCGCCCGATGCCAGGGGGTAGGTTGCGTAGATAAATGGCAGATTCAAAAACAGAAACCGGCTTACGGTCCCGCCTTTTTTCTTTTTATCTCGAGTTCGCCTTGGCGGTGGCCTCAAGGTCGAGGGCCTCGGCGAGGATCAGGATCGGGTTCTTCACCTTGTAGTCGGTGGACATCTCGATCTGCCACTTGCAGGTCTCACACTCGCTGCAGACGAAATCAGGAGCGACGGCCTTGATCTGCTCGAAGACCGGACGACCGATCTCTTGTGAGTACTTGTAGTTCTCCTTCTTGAAGCCGTAAGTTCCTGCTATGCCGCAGCATCCGCTGTCCAGAACCGTGAACGACACACCCGGGATCATATTCATCAGTGCCTTTGTGAATATGCTCCAGCCGAGTTTCTCAACGTGGCAAGGAATATGATAGGCTATCCTCGCGCGGTAATCATCCTTGAACACCAGCTTTACCTTGCCGGAATCCACCAGCTCGAACAGGAACTTCTCCACAAGGGTGATGCTGTCACGGACTGAGGAATTATCCACGGAAAGCACGTCAGGATATTCATCCCTCATCGTGAACACGCAGGTGGAGGATGTCGCGACAATCGGCAGTCCGGCGGCCACAGCCTTCTCGAATTCAGCCACATTGTGCTTGGCATGCTTGGTCGCGCCGTTCCACATTCCATTTGAGATCATCGCCACGCCGCAGCACTTCTCGTCCATCAACTGAACTCCGTAGCCTACGGCGTTCATCACCGTCACGAAAGCCTTGCCGACCTCCGGCTGCTGAAACTCTGTCGAACAACCATGGAAGAAAGCGACCTGCTTTGAATATGCCTTCTGGGCGTCCTGTGCCTCTTTCCTGAACCAGGATTCAAAGCCGTGAGCCTTGTATTTCGGGAAAGTACGATGGCTGTCGATATGAAGGGTCGCGTCCATCACGGCCTTGACCGGCTTGGAAGCCACCATAAAGTTCACCACCGGAGCGAACGGACGCGCCATCCTGCCCATGAAATCCGTGCTGGCCAGAAGACGGTCTCGAAGCCCCGGAGTGGCGGTACTGAAACGGCGGCGGGCCGAATGGATCAGGTCAGCGATCTTAACGCCGGACGGACAGGCCACCTCACAGCGTTTGCAGTTCATGCAATATTTCAGGTTCTCATCGAAGAAGTACTTGTTCTTCAGACGAAGCCTCTCACCGTCAGGACCTGCCTGCTTAGGTCCAGGGTACAACGGATTGACAGCCACTACCGGACAGTAAGCGGTACAAATCGTACATTTGATGCACTGTTCGAAATTATTGAAACTTATGTTTTTCTCTTGCATATCTCTTTCAATATCAAATGAATATGATCGACTTACTTACCAAGAATACTGTCCGCCGCGCTGAACGCTGTCATAATCGCCACACCGGCTCCGCTGCCTTCCGCGAGAGGATTGCAGCCTCCGACCTCGGAACCAACAACATAGAGGTTCGGGACAACCTTTCCGTCACGCAAAGGCTTGAAATCGCCGTTGGTCTTCACTCCGAAACCAGTGTAGTTCTGGCGGGCAAAAAACTTCTCATCGTACCAGTCTTTCCTCTCGGCGGGATAATCGACATCGAGTCCGAACACCGGTTCCTTAACTGCATCCGGAGAGGCTACCAATCCCTTACCGAAGAGGTTGCCGCTCGCGAGGACGAATGTGTCGGCCTCTATGCGCAGCTCGCCGAGATTGGCGGTTCTGATGCTTGCGACACGCTCTCCGTCAAAGGCAGCGTCAATAGCCTCGTCACCCATCAGGAATGTTCCACCGGCAGCCTCGAACGCTTTTTTGAGAAGTCTTTGCGTGCGGATTCCCGGCACGGAAGGAGGTGTCGTACCTATGAACACGACCTTGGCCGGAATCATTTCCTTGATCCACTGCATAATGACCGGTTCCTCAAAACCGAACACCTCCGGCAGGATGACAACATCCTCACCGTTAAGAAGTTCCTGAACCTTGTGCGCAAAAGCCTTCCAACTGGATTCGTGGTTCATCACACGTGCGATGTTCACGGACCTCATCTCGGCCGGGTTCTTGCGGAGAAGCTCAACCTCGTCCAGTTTCACAGACTCGATGCGGCACTCTGTGCCTCTTTTCTCAAGGCCTTCGGCGATGAAACGTGTATTGAAATCCAAGAAGCCGGAGAAGTTCACTATCAGGGCCTTCTCTCCTATCTTCTCATCCTTTGATGCAAGAAGGGTAACGTCATCCATGGCGAGCCAGGCTGGTTTCAAAGTGCCGAGGGCGGTGATGCGGTAGCCGTTGTGGATCGTTTCGGTCGCTTCGACCGGGTGCAGCGCGACACCGCAATCCGAGAAAAATCCCGGAACAGAGGCGACATATTCAGAAAGTCTCTGCTTGCCAATCTTTGAATATGGGTGTTCGGAAGGAAGTGTCTCCACCGCAGACAATGGTTCCGCGACATCCGTTCCGTCAGGAAGTTTTCCAAGCAGACTGAAAGCGCCGGATGAAAAGTGGAGTGCGTTCTGCCCGGCGGACACCATCAGGCATTTCTTCCCCGCTTTCTGCAACTTGATTCCGCAGACAAGCGAAGAAAGTCCGCCACCTATAAGTACAATGTCAAATTTCATAATCTCTTCCTCCTATATTTCCTCACCAAGTCCCATTACCTCTGAATATACCCACTGGGTATAGGCGCTTTCACGCAGCGTCTCCCCCCAGGCAACCGGATACATTCCTTTCCATCTCTCGTCCATAAAGTCCTTTAGATCAGCGCGTGCCTTGGCCGTGCATTTTCTGGCCTTGGCAAGGCGGCCGGCTGCCCTGCATGCGCAAAGCTCACCCTGACAGGTTCCCATTCCGAAACGGGTCCTGCGCCTCAAATCGACAAGGTTGTTGACTTCAAGATTCTCGATGGCTGAATCAACCTCAGACACAGAGACTTCCTCACACTCGCAGACAAGACTGCCCTTCACGTCACCGTCAAAGTCGAGATTGGCAGCCTGAGTGCCGAAACGCCCGACGGACGCCTTCTGAACCATAGTCGGAACCTCCCAGATCTTCTTGGAGATCTCCTCGATTCCACCTGGTTCGGATCCCGGAAGCGGAGTGTCGGCGGTCACACACTTGGCATCCCGTCCGAGCTTCTTGCAGACAGCGTCAGCGGCCATCTCACCCATAAGCCTGTAAGTCATAAGCTTACCGCCGGTGATGCTGATGAAGCCCTTGATTCCGTCACGAGTCTCGTGATCCAGACAGACGATGCCTCGGCTGATGTTACGGCCGCTCGGATCATTGTCAGCCGAAACCAAAGGACGGACTCCGGCGTAAGCCCTCAGGACACGTGTCTCCGCCAGGCAAGGAGCCAGCTTGGCACCCTCGGTCAAAAGCAGATCCACCTCGTCTGGAGTCACCTTCAGATGATCGCATTCCTCGTACGGAACCCTTGTGGAAGTCGTACCGATAACGCAGACCGTGTCTCCCGGCACAAGGATGTCAGCGTTGGCCGGCTTGCGGCAACGGTTGATAACCACGCTGTTGACCCTGTGCGCGAAAATCAGCAATGCCCCCTTTGCCGGGAACATACTTATGTTAGCCCCGGCCATCTGAGCGATGTGATGCCCCCAGATGCCGCCGGCGTTGACCGTCACTGGCGCGTAGTAGTCTGTCACGATCCCTGTGTGATGGTCAAGCACCTTCACGCCCTTGATCGTGTCCTGCTCCTTGATGAACTCTATGACTTCTGAATATACCAGGACCTTGGCTCCGTGAATCTTCGCGTCAAACACGTTCGAGGCGCAAAGACGGAACGGATCGACCGATCCGTCCGGAACCTTCACGGCTCCGATAAGCGACGGATTCACAGACGGTTCCATCCTCTTGGCCTCCTCCGGATCAATCACTTCGGCGTTGATCCCGGCCGCAAGGCAAGCCTTCACGAAAGTGTCCTGATAGGCCAGATCATCCTCAGGAAGGGTTATGAACAATCCTGAGGTGTCATCCACGCAATGACGAGCGATCTTCTTCAGAATCATATTCTCTTTAATACACTCTGTCGCGGATTCCTGATCCGTGACAGCGTAGCGTGCACCGCTGTGAAGCAGTCCGTGGTTTCTTCCCGTCGCTCCTGTGGCTATGTCGAAACGCTCGATCAGCAAGACTCTCAACCCCCTGAGGGCGCAGTCCCTTGCTGTTCCGGCTCCCGTAATGCCACCACCGACGATTATGACATCATATTCATTCATCTTATTACAGTCCAGTATATTGGTTAATTTTCAATCTCAGTGTCTTGGACAGGCTCACAGGAGTGTAACTGTCCGAACGTTCAAGCCATTCCAACGCCAACGCGGGCTGACCGCACATAAAGCATCCAAGCGCGATGTTGTAGGCAGCGCAGGCCTTTTTCTCATCACTCCTGCAATTCAAAAGTGTGATCCACTGACTGATCGCCTCCTTCCATTTGTAGGAATATGCATATTCCGCACCCTTGTCCCAAGCGCTCTCAGAGCCATCATAATAAATGACGTGGAAATCATCCTGTTTCCATGTGGAAAGGAACGACGAGGCCGCGACATAGCCGGCGTTCTCAGCTCCGGGAGCGATGTCGCTCCAAACTTCCTTGATGATCTCGTCCTTGGATCTCTTGCCGTCGCTGTAAACCTCGACCTTGAAATTACGCCCTCCGGCGAAGCCGAAGACCCTGTCCTCCTTGTTCATGGAATCATAGACAAAAATCTTCGTGGTGAACGGGACAGAGGCGACCGAGACGAAAGAAGAGTCCGTCGACACATTCATACCGGTGACTCTGACCGGATCCTTGACGGAAGGAATCCCAAGTTCGGGAGTGTCGATGACAAACACGACATCCTTTCCGGTCTCCAACACAAGGCTGACCAGAGAATCCTTGGAAGCATAGTCAACACCCTCCCCTCCTCGTGCGGTGAACAGTTCGACCTCACGGTTTCCACCGAAATAATCCTCTTCCAGACGCGTCGCGAATCCACCCGCCGCGGAAGCGTTGAACGCCTCGCCACGAGGATTACCGTCAGTCAGATAGACGACAGCCAACGACTTGCCGGCGAGATTGAGGCCGGACTTGGAAGGTCCTCGCATCTCGGGACTTACAACAAAGGCCTGAGGTGCGCATGACACCAGCGCGAAAAGCGCCGAGACAACCATCAATGAAGTTCTTTTCATAATCTTTGAATATTAAACCGGCTCAGCGATGAGATCGTACTCATCCGCGCCTGTAATCTTCACGTCAATGAACCTGCCACACAGTTCCTCGGCAGGCGTTCCTCCGAATTCCTGTCCCTCGTACCTGACGACAATCTCACCGTCAACCTCAGGACTTTCGTACTGGCTCCGGCAGATCAGCACACCGTCCGCATAGTCATCGACCATGACACGCTCGACGTTGCCGACCCTTGACTCGTTGAACGCCAATGAAATGCCGCTCTGTGTCTTCATCAGTTCCTCAAGTCTGCGCTCCTTTTCCTTCCTCGGCACGGAATCCCTATAGTTCTCCGCTCCGAAAGTGCCTTCCTCCTCTGAATATTTGAAAGCGCCCAACCGCTCGAACCTCGCCTCTCTGACAAAGTCCAGAAGTTCGGCGAACTCTTTCTTCCCTTCTCCGGGATGGCCGACAATCATGGTTGTCCTCAGAGCCACGCCAGGAACACGCTCGCGAAGCTTCCTCACCAAAGTCCTCGTCCACTCCCCGTCCACATGACGGTGCATCTTGTCCAGAACCTTGTCAGCGATGTGCTGTAGAGGAATATCCAAGTACTTGCAGACCTTAGGGTTGTCCGCCATCTCGTCAAGCACGTCCTCCGGGAAATCCGCAGGATAGGAATAATGTATTCTTATCCATTCTATGCCATCGATTTCAGACAACTTGCGGAGAAGTTCAGCCAAAGCGCGGCGCTTGTACAGATCCAGTCCATAATAGGTCGTGTCCTGGGCGATCAGGATCAATTCCTTGACTCCATCCCTCGCCAACGCCTCGGCCTCGGCCACAAGGCTCTCCATCGGAACGGATCTGTGCGCTCCCCTGATGAACGGAATGGCACAGTAGGAGCACCTTCTGTCACAGCCCTCGGAGATTTTCAGGTACGCATAGGCGCGGTTATCCGTCCTGAGTCTCGCCGGATTTTTGGCCGGCACGCACCCCAAAGCCTTGACAATCGGATCCAAGTCACGAGCCCCGAACCAGAAATCCACTTCCGGAATCAATTCCGGCATCTGGGACATGTACCTCTGCGAAAGACATCCGAAAACCATCAGTCTTCCTACCTCGCCCGACTTCTTGCGCTCGGCGGCGGAGAGGATGGTCTGGATGGACTCCTCCTTCGCGTCGCCGATGAATCCGCAGGTGTTGATGAGAAGCACATCGACAGGACAGATCTCATTCTCAGGCACAATCCGCCACGCGTCCTTGACCTGAGAAAGAAGATGTTCCGTGTCAACCGTGTTCTTGGAACAGCCTAATGTTATGACTTGCAGGGATTTCACTACTCGTTAGCCTTATCCTCTTCCTTAGCGTCCTCCGCAGCTGCCTCTTCATGTGAAGCCTCTTCCTCAGGATCGACGAAATCAAAGGAAGCATATTTCTTGATGTCTCCGTACCAGTCAACAACCTTCTTCATGTGTGACACATAGAAACGGTCCGCGTCATAATCAGGAACCGCCTTGGCGAAAAGTGCCTTCAACTCTTCCGGAGCGGCCTTTGACGACGGAGCGTCAGCGTCCCCGAGGACCTCGCGCATCTTCAGGAACACTTCCTGAAGCTTGATCTCACCCTCTGTGGTATAGATTGAAATGTCAGCCAAAGTGGTGATGCGGCTCTTCGAGTCGGCCAGAGTCCTTTTCTTATCGGCAAGGGACTCGATGATGACACCATTACGCGCCTGGGCGACATACTCGAACAGGCCATGCTGGCCTGAGATTGAAAGAATTTTTGCAAGATCTGTTTTCATGTTCGGATAAAAATAACTTAATATATTCAACTATCAAAATTCAAGCCCGCCGAAAACTTTCTCGGTCTCGGATCTCAATCGGGCGAATGTTCCGTTGTTGCGGATGATCGCGTCAACCTTTGAAAGATCAAAGCGCTGAGCCGCGATTCTTTGTATGATCTTTTCCGGCGGTGCCTGATCCCGTTCGCAAGCCCTTCTCAGCCTCTGCTCCAAAGCGGCGTCAACCATTACCACCTTGACGGTGAGAGCCAGGAAATCCGGTTTGTCCAAAATAATGGCGGACTCCATGACACAGAACGGCTCTTTGCCGAAAAAAGTCCCTGAACGTCCCATGTTCTCGAAGCGAGCGCTCTGCATCGCGTTCCACCTTTTGAAGTCTGTCAGGACCGCGGGATGCACGATGGACTCCAGCTGCCGGAGTTTATCCGGCGCCGAAAAAGCGATGGAAGCCAATCTGGCCCTGTCCAAAGACCCGTCAGCCTGTCTTATCCCGCAACCGAAGGCCTCCTCGATGGAATCAAGGAGAGTGTCGTCTTTCCTGTAAAGGTTCTTGGCGGCGGAATCCGAGTCATAGACTGGAATCCCGCGTTCCGCAAGAATGGAGCAGACAGCGGACTTGCCGCTTCCGATGCCTCCGGTGACAGCCACAGTCCTCATTGTCGTCCCTCCTCCACACAATCGAACACCTCCGGGGTCACCGTACACTCGATGACGCCTTCCGGAATCCTTGAGGCATGAGCTATACACTTACCTCCTCTGGAATTCCGGAAATCGGTATAGTCAATGTAGAACTGCACATCATCCGTCGGATCCTGGGACAGCGGGAACGCGCACTTGAACACCACCGTGGCCGTGGATGGATAGACAGAGAGTTTTTTTCCGGCGGGAACGTTCCTGACACCGATGTTGACCTCAGAACTGATCTCCACAAAACGGGTCACGTCAAGGGAATAGTTCACCTCTGTCTCCGACATCCTGACCCCGGAGACCTGTTCAAGCTTCACCACGCCATGCGCGCTGGACTTGAGGTTCAGAAGGTCTATCGTGCGTGTGAACACCCTGTCAATATGCTCAAGATGAAACGGTTCCCCGTAGATTGTGACAGAATCCGGCTGGAGGCGGATCTGCCCCATCGCCATGTACTGAGGCTTGAAACTCAGCACCTGGACAGCCTGGACAGGCACCCTCTTGTTGTTCTCGAACGGAAACCTGAACTGAACTGTCTCGGAAAGGAAAGACTCCAGACGAACCCCGTCACCGAATATCTCCGTGACATAATTGCTGAGCTCAGCGGCGGTGATGTAAAACAACTCGCCCTCCTTGTGGTGCAAATCCTTGCCGTCAAAACGGATTGTCAACGCCTTGCGCTTCGCCTGGTGACGGATCCTCAGCAGTGAGAAGCCCGATGTCCTGCAACGGGCCGCGATCATACTCGAATTGGAAGAAACGTCGGAATGTCCATCAATGTTGCACTGAGCCACCACCGGCACGCTAATCGTGTCGGAATAGTTCAGGGAAAGATTGTGGATCAGCCAGATGCTGAACGCAAGCAAGAGAGACATCAGAAAAACTGAAATGTCTCTCCCGTCAAGATGCAGTCTTCCCAGCAGTCTATGCAGGCGTTCCTTCCACATTCTCTAAAAGAATATCAGGGCCTGTTACTGCTGCGGAGCGTCCTGTGTGAAATCCCTTACGAGGGAGTTCTTGTCGACTCTGAGTTTGACTTCACCGTCAACCTTGATGAGGACGGTTCTGTCCTTGATCTCATCGACGGTTCCGTAGATTCCGCCGGCGGTGACAACCTTGTCTCCCCTCTTGAGGCTGTTGCGGAACTTCTCAAGTTCCTTCTGCTGCTTGCGCTGAGGACGGATCATAAACAGCCACATGATCACGAACATGGCGATGATCATGATCCAGAACGCGCCACCACCGGCACCCTGAGGCTGCCCGGCTCCAGCAGGAGCGGAGGCCTGCAGCAATGTGAAAGTAAGAATATTCATTTCTAAAAATTAAAGTTAATATTCACAAATTTAAGCAATTTTTTCGGTCTTCACTATATCCCCTTCCTCAATCTGCTTTTTGACGAGGCGGTCAAGGAGGCCGTTGACGAACGAACGGCTCTTAGGTGTGCTGTAATATTTGGATATTTCCACATATTCATTGATGGTCACGCGCACCGGCAGCGAAGGAAACGCCTTAGCCTCGGAGAGCCCCATCACGATGAGGACCATGTCGGTGGTGAAAAGCCTGTCTTTCTCCCATTGGGATGTGCTGTCCGCCACAAGCGGCGCGTATTTGCCGTAGCACGCGAACGCGGTGCGGAGAAGCTTGTACACGAACGCCTTGTCGCTCTCCACGGCCGCCCCTTTGTCCTGCATCATCTCGCTGCGGTAGAGCGGCGGCAGCGACCAGCGGTATCCCTTGGCGAAAGCCTTGAGCGTGTCGCAGCAGACTGTCAATGAATATGCAAGGTCATCACACCAAAGAATGGACATGTCCTCAAGAATCTTGTCCAGTTCCTCGTTGTCAACGAACTCTTCTTCGAATATCCTTGTGAACAGCCTCGTGTCCTCCTCCACCGAAGTCTCGGCCGAAGCCATATATTCCTTGAAATATTCCTTTGTCAGGATTGAGTCGTAAACACTTCTGACAAAGGCGTCGTACGGTTCCCATGAAAGCTTGCGGCGGGAGATTATCTTCTGGAAATCAGGATCCTGCTCCAGAAGCGGCGAAAGCGAGTTACGGACGAACTTCAGGTTCGGATTCCTCTCCTCCTCCGTCGGGTTGAACTTCTTCCTGGCGTTTTCTATCCTTGTCCGCGCCTCTGCCGTGAGGTACGGAATGATGTCAAGCATAAAGAGATACAGAGACCTCGTGGCTTCGCAGGACGCTTCCAGCAGCGCCTCGGCCTCGGGGAGAGTCATCGTAGGATTCTCCGCATAGCTGAAAAGTACTTTGAAAGCCTTTATTCGCAAGATTCGTCTGTTTAGCATAATTCCATTCAAAATTTTATGCAAAGATAACACACAATTTCAGATTTTTCTTAAATTTGTGCGGATAACAAAACATTCAGCGCAAGATGTACAAAGATGATTACGAGCGGCCGAACTACGCTGACCGCAACTCAGAGGACGTTTACTCCAAGCCTGTAAGGGCCGGAAAGAGGACGTATTTCTTCGATGTGAAGACCACCAAGGGCAACAACGACTACTACCTGACCATCACCGAAAGCAAGCGCAGGCAGGAGCAGGACGGCAGTTTCTCGTTCGACAAGCACAAGATATTCCTTTACAAGGAAGACTTCGACAAGTTCCAGGAAGGCCTTTCCGAGGTTTTGGCATACATGAAGGAAAACCTTCTTCCTGACGTGCCGGAGCACACTTACGAGCCATCCGACCGTACCGGCGCTGCGGACGGTTCCGACAACTCGTTCAGCGACGTGAAGTTCGAAGAGCTTTAGCGCCTCCTGAAATATTCACTGACATATTTTTTAATGGATATTTGTCCTTCCTTTTCGCGGGGAGGGCATTTTCTTTTGTATTTTTCCTCATTAATGCCTAAATTAGAGACTTGAAAGACATTTAGCGCGAACTTAATGTTAAACACATAAAACTATACTGAAATGAGCAAAGAAATGTCAAGACGCTCTTTCCTGAAGACAGGAACCGCCGTGGCCGCTGGCATCGCGGTCGCCCCGAACATCATCATCGCAGGTGAGAAGACTCCTAAGAAGGAGAAGAAAAAGAAGGTCGCGCCAAGCGACAAGCTCAACATCCTCGGTGTCGGCATCGGAGGACGAGGAGCGGCTGACCTCGCCGAAATGGAGACAGAAAACATCATCGGACTCTGCGACGTTGACTGGAAGTACGCCGACCACGTGTTCAACAAGTACCCACAGGCAAAGAAGTACAACGACTACCGTGTGATGTACGACGAGCTGCTCGACAAGGCTGACGCGGTTATGATCGCAACCGCCGACCACACCCACGCCATCATCGCCGCCCAGGCAATGGCAGCCGGAAAGCACGTTTACGTCGAGAAGCCTCTCACGCTTACCGTCTATGAGGCAAGGCTTCTGACCAAGCTTGCCGCCAAATACCGTGTAGCCACACAGATGGGTAACCAGGGCGCTTCAAACGCCGGCACGAGGAAGGCCATCGAATGGCTCTGGAACGGTGAGATCGGCGAGGTCAAGAGAGTTGACTGCTTCACGGACCGTCCTATATGGCCACAGGGTCTTGAAAGGCCTACAAAGGTGGAGGAAATCCCTTCCACACTCAACTGGGAATCATTCATCGGACCTGCCCCTATGCGTCCTTACAACTCGATCTACACCCCTTGGAACTTCCGCGGATGGTGGGATTTCGGAACAGGCGCCATGGGTGATATGGCCTGCCATATCATGCACGTTCCGTTCAAGGGTCTGAAACTCGGATACCCTACCAAGGTGGAGGCAAGCTCTACAAATGTGCTCACCGACTCCTGCCCAAGCGCAGAGATGATCCACCTCACCTTCCCGGCAAGGGAGAATATGGCCAAACTCGCCATGCCTGAGGTTGACATCCGCTGGTACGACGGTGGCTTCAAGCCTGAGAGACCTGAGGGACTTCCTGCAGGATTCGACCTGAACGTCAGCGGCGGTTGCAGCATCTTCTACGGAACAAAGGACATCATGATCGCCGGCACATACGGAAAGGATCCTATCCTCGTCTCTGGAAGGAAGCCTGAGGTGCCTCACGTTCTGCGTGAGATCACTGTCTCACACCAGCAGGACTGGATCCGCGCCTGCAAGGAAGATCCGGATTCAAGGATTCCAAGCGCGTCAGACTTCAGCGAGGCCGGTCCGTTCGTGGAGATGGTTGACCTCGGTGTGGCGGCTGTAAGGCTCCAGGCCCTCAACCAGGTTCTTGAGTGGGACGGACAGAAGATGGAGTTCACGAACATTCCTGCGGACGCCACCATCAAGATTCTTGAGAAGGACGGATTCTCCATCAAGGACGGCCACCCTACATTCAAGAACAAGTACACCGATCCGATGAACGCGCGCGAGTTCGCTGCCAGCCTGATCAAGCGTCAGTACCACAACGGCTACGAGCTTCCTGAGATGCCGGAATAATACCAATATTCGTAAAACAAACAAAATCAAATCAATAGAATTATGAAAAAGACTTTGATGTTCGCCGCCTGCGCGGCAATGGTCTTCTCTATGGTTTCCTGCAAGAACGGAAACAAAAAGGCCGCTGAAACCGCTACCGAGGAGCCAGCCGCTCCTGAGTACACAGTAGTTGAGAAAGAGCAGGTTGACCTGTCACAGTTTCCACAGGACGCTGACGGTTACTACGTGATCTTTGACGGAACCTCCACGAACGGTTGGAGAGGCTACGGCAAGGACGCTCTTCCTGCAAGGTGGTCAATCGAGGACGGTTGCCTCAAGTTCACGGGAACCGGCAGCGGCGAAGGCCAGACCGGAGAAGGCGGAGATGTCATCTTCGCGCACAAGTTCCAGAACTTCCAGCTTGAGCTCGAATGGAAGGTGTCCAAGGGCGGAAACTCTGGTATCTTCTACCTTGCTCAGGAAGTCACGACAAAGAAGGAGGACGGGACAGAGCGCTACGAGCCTATCTACATCTCCTCTCCTGAATATCAGGTGCTTGACAACGCAAACCATCCTGACGCACAGCTTGGTGTTGACGGCAACCGTCAGTCCGCTTCCCTTTACGATATGATCCCGGCCAAGCCACAGAACCAGAATCCTTACGGCGAGTGGAACAAGGCAAAGATCATGGTTTACAAAGGAACAGTTGTCCACGGACAGAATGACGCCAACGTTGTTGAGTACCATCTCTGGACCCAGCAGTGGACCGATATGCTCCAGGCTTCCAAGTTCTCTCAGGAGAAGTGGCCTCTCGCGTTCGAGCTCCTGAACAACTGCGGCGGAGAGAAGCACGAAGGCTACATCGGTCTCCAGGATCACGGCGACGATGTTTGGTATCGTAACATCCGCGTAAAGGTTCTAGACTAATGAGAAAGTCGGCGATTTTAATGACGGCTTCGGTTCTTCTTCTCGGTGCGGTTTCCTGCTCCGAGAAGAAGGCTGAGGAGCCTGTGAAAAAGGAGATCAGCGTCCAGCTTTACAGCATCAGAAGCGTGATCGGCAATCCGGAATTGTACGCCCAGAACCACGAGGAGGCGTTCAAGGCCCTTGCGGAGATGGGTTACACCTCGGTCGAGGCGGCCTGCTACTCAGACGGGAAACTCTATGGAGTCGATCCGGAGCAGTACAAGGCCGACCTTGAGGCAGCCGGACTCAAATCCCTTTCCACACACATAGGTCACAACCTTAGCGATGAGGAACTTGCCTCCGGTGACTTCACCGAGTCTATGAAGTGGTGGGATCAGGCGATAGCGGCACACAAGGCAGCCGGTTGCAAGTACATTGTCTGCCCGAGCTTCAAAGTTCCAGAGACCCTCGCCGGCCTCAAGACCTACTGCGACTACTTCAACGCCATCGGAGCGAAATGCAGGGAGAACGGAATGCTCTTCGGTTATCACAACCACTCACACGAGTTCAAAAAGATCGAGGACACCGTCATCTATGAATATATGCTTGAGAACACCAATCCTGAGGACGTGTTCTTTGAGATGGATGTCTATTGGGCGGTGATGGGCAAGGCATATCCTGTCGAACTCTTCAGGAAATACCCGGGACGCTTCACCCTTCTCCACATCAAGGATCACCATGAGCTCGGCGAGAGCGGAATGGTTGGCTTCGACGCCATATTCAAGAATGCGGACATCGCGGGGATGAAGGATTTTGTGGTAGAAATTGAAGCGTTTACCAATGACGACTGGAAGGAAAGTATGAAGATGTGCGCTGACTATCTTCTTAATTCGGACTTCGTCAAAGCGACCTACGAGGAATAATATTCCTTTATGAGTCATAGCAGGAACGGCCGGAACATGATTCCGACCGTTCTTTTTTTTGCGCTCACTTATTCTTACTTTACATTCTTATATTCACAAGTCTTCCGGCAAATCTGGAAATATTACCATATTTTTACTATATTTGACAAAATTAGGCTAATTATTAATTGTAATTAAAGATTTCTTAGACATATTCAATTATGGACAAGATTCTACTTAGAAATATCACTTCGGAGGGGCGGCAGACGGACATCACCATCGCAGACGGACTGATCAAAAGGATCACCCCGCACTCCGACGAGTACCAGGAACCCGCTTCCGGGGTTGAGACCATTGACTGCACAGGCAAGGTAGCGGTTCCGGGATTCATAAATATGCACACACACGCCGCCATGTCCCTGATGAGAGGTGTCGGCGAGGATATGGTCCTTCAGGACTGGCTGAAGCACATCTGGGCCATTGAGTCGAAACTGGACGCTCCGTTCATCTATTGGGGTACGAAGGCCGCCGCGCTTGAGATGATCAAGACTGGAACCACAACATTCAACGACCATTACTGGTTCTCACCTACAGCAAGGATCGCGGCCTCGGAAATGGATCTGCGAGCAGCCGTCTCCTACCTGTTCCTGAACCACAACGACCCGGAGGAGGCCGAGAGGGAAAAGGAGCAGTGCATCAAGATGCACGAGACGGTGCCACAATGGGGGACAAGGTCTATCTTCACGATAGGTATCCACTCCATCTACTCTGTCAATGAGGAGCTTATCCTGTGGGCCACTGAATATGCCCGCAAGCACAGTCTTAAGATCCACATCCATCTTGCCGAGTCGGAGCGCGAGGATCTGGACTGCAAGGCGGCGCACGGCGGTCTCTCACCTGTCGAGTACCTTGAGGCCCTCGGTGTGCTGGGGCCGGATGTCATCGCCGCCCACACGCTCTGGCTGTCCGAGCACGACATCGAACTTCTTGGCAAGTACCATGTGAACTGCGTGCATAACATCAATTCCAACACCAAGCTGGCGTCAGGCTACAAGTTCAAGTGGAAAGAGCTGACTGATGCCGGGGCGAATGTCTGCCTCGGAACCGACGGATGCGCGTCATCCAACAATCTTGACATGCTTGAGACGATGAAGACCACGGCCTTGTTCCAGAAAGCATGGAGAAAAGACCCTTCCGCCCTGCCTTTGCAGACGCTCATGGACATGGCAACCGTCAACGGAGCAAAAGCATTAGGCTTGAAAACCGGAAAGATAGAAGAGGGCTACGAAGCTGACATCCAGATTGTTGACACAGACAACACCTTTTTCCTCTCCCCCGGCCCGTTCCTCGCGAACTTCATCTACTCGGCGCACAGCGACTGCGTCACCTCTCTCATCTCAGGAGGAAAATTCGTGATGCGCGACCGCAATGTGTTCGGAGAAAAGATGATTCTCAAGGGAGCGCGCACGGTTCTTAATGAAATAAACTATAAACAATAACCGGCCGCAGACGCAATGCGGCAATTAATGAATATAATAAATATAATAAATATGGATCCAAGAGCAGAAAGAATCTACGGAGCCGCTGAATATGTCAGACAGCAGATTGGCGACCTCAAACCGGAAGTCGGCATCGTGCTTGGCAGCGGCCTTGGAAAACTTGCGGACAGCATAAGCGATCCGCTGACAATACCTTACAAGACAATCCCGGGATTCCCGGTCTCCACGGCGATAGGCCACAAGGGCAACTTCATCGTGGGCAAGCTGGGCGGCAAGACGGTCATCGCCATGCAGGGACGAATCCACTTCTACGAAGGCTACCCGATGGAACTTGTCACGCTTCCTATCCGCGTGATGAAGGTCATCGGAATCAAGTACCTGTTCGTGTCCAACGCCGCCGGCGGTGTCAACTACAACTTCAAGGTCGGAGACCTGATGATCATCACCGATCACATCAACCAGCTGCCTAATCCGCTGATAGGTCCGAATCTGGAGGATTTCGGGCCAAGATTCCCTGACATGACGAGACCTTACGACCTGAGGCTCATCGCAAAAGCCGAGGAGATCGCCGTACAGATGGGCATCAAGCTCCACAAGGGTGTCTACTACGGAGGAACCGGTCCTACCTACGAGACTCCAGCCGAGTACAAGTACATCCGCACCATCGGAGGTGACGCTACCGGCATGTCCACGGTTCCGGAAGTCATCGTGGCAAGGCATTCGGATATTCCGGTGTTCGGAGTCTCGGTGATAACCAACGAGGCGCATGATGACTATGCACCTGACTATGTGAACGACGGGGACGATGTCGTGAAGGCGGCGGACGCGGCGGCGGACAGGATGTGCGCGCTGTTCACAAGGATGATAGAATCGCTGTAATATTCATTGGCAATGAAATACGCTTACATCCTGTATTTTGTGTTCGCCGTGTTCATCATCGGATTCGGCTCCGCGCTTTTGATAAACGGCATGCCGATTTCGTGGAAGATCGTCTGCATCCTGCTTATCGGGGTTTATTTCCTCTACCGCGGGATCGCGACCTGCGTCAACCAGAAACGCCGCCGCGAGCGTGAGGAGATCGACAACGGGAACGATCCGGCTAACGCATAATATTATATAGGTCACTGAGCTTGTCGAAGTGACTTAGTAACATGAAAAAAATAAGTTGCCTCAGATTAAGAGAATATTTTCGAGGATAGATCTATTTTCGAAGAAGGAGTGTGCCGGTGGCACATGACTGATGAGAAAAGAGATATAGACCGAAAAGATTCCTTAAGATGATGCAGGTTATTTTTTGAAGGTTACTTAATTTCAAACAACATAATAATGGATTTAGGACTCTTCAGAGTGGCCGCCGCAGTGCCAAGGGTAAAGGTGGCGGATGTTGAATATAACGCCGAGTCAATCTGCAGACTGACAGGGAAGGCCGAAGAGGAAGGTGCCTCGCTGGTGGTCTTCCCCGAACTATCGATAACCGGTTACACCTGCCTTGACCTCTTCGGACAGAACCTTCTGCTGACCAAGTCGGAAGAGGCTGTCGGAAAGATAAAGGACTTCACCAGAGGCAAGCACATCACCGTCGTGATCGGAGCCCCGGTCCGTTTCAGAGGCCGTCTCTACAACTGTGCCATCGTTCTGCGTAACGGGGGCGTCAAAGGCATCGTGCCGAAGATCTACCTCCCGACCTACGCCGAGTTCGACGAGGGACGCTGGTTCGCCTCTGGATCGGATTTCCTTGGACCTGACAACTCGGCCACAGGACGTTTCGTGGACGACGGCAAGGACTACTACCGTGACGGTTTCGACTCGATCATCAAATACTGCGGCCACAGGTGCAACATCTCCCCTAACCTGCTGTTCACCATCGGTAACGCCACGTTCGGAATCGAGATCTGCGAGGATTTCTGGACCCCGATTCCTCCGTCATCATTCCTCGCCCCTTCAGGCGCGCAGGTTATAGTGAACATCTCTGCATCCAATGAGGTGATGACCAAACACCAACAGCGCAAAGAACTGATTTCCAACCAGTCAGGACGTACCGTCTCAGGTTACATCTACTGCTCGGCAGGCTATGGCGAGTCTTCAATGGACACCGTCTATGGCGGATCTTCCATCATCTGCGAGAACGGCAGGGTGCTTTCCGAGAACGAAAGGTTCCAGTTGCACGACACGATGATATTCGCTGATCTTGATATCGAGAGACTCAACGTGCTGCGCCAGAAGAAGAACTCGTTCCGAGGAATGACGCCTGACGGAACCTCCGCCTGTGAATATTCAGGATTATATTCCTGCTTCGACCTTGGTCCTGCGGCACCTACTGACTTTGACAGGAAGTTCTACCGCTATGTGGAGCCACATCCGTTCCTGCCTGAGGGTGATCCGGCGGAGATCGCCGAGCGTTCCAAGGAGATTCTTCAGATCCAGACGACCGGACTCATCGCCCGCCTTGAGCATATAAACTGCAAAAAGGCTGTTCTGGGAATATCCGGCGGCCTCGACAGCACGCTGGCGCTTCTGGTGACGGTCATGGCTTTCGACAAGCTTGGCATCCCAAGGGAGAACGTCATTGGAATCACAATGCCGGGACTTGGAACAACCCACCGCACGAAGTCCAACGCAGTGGATCTGATGGAGGTTCTTGGCGTGACGACACGTGAGATCTCAGTTGTAGCTGCCGTGGAACAGCATTTCAAGGACATCGGCCACGATCCGAAAGTGATGGATTCCACCTACGAGAATGCCCAGGCCCGCGAAAGAACCCAAATCCTGATGGATATCGCCAACCAGGAGAACGGCCTTGTGATCGGTACCGGAGACCTTTCGGAGCTGGCACTCGGCTGGTGCACCTACAACGGTGACCATATGTCGATGTACGCCGTCAACGCTTCCGTGCCGAAGACCTTGATAAAATACCTTGTCCGCTGGGCAGCCAAGAATGTGTTCACAGACGCGGCCACAAACGGAGGAAGATCCGCGGCCGAGATTCTCATAGACATCGCGGAAACCCCTATCAGTCCGGAACTTACTCCGGCTGACTCAAAGGGACAGATCAAGCAGAAGACCGAGGATCTGATCGGCCCGTACGAACTGCACGACTTCTTCATCTACAACTTCATCAGGTACGGTTACTCTCCTGTGAAGATTTTCCATCTGGCCTGCAAGGCGTTCGGAGAAGCCGAGAACGGGGAGGATCGTTCCGGAAAGAATGTGGTAAGGCATCCTGACGTGACCTTCGACAAGGCCACGATCCTGAAGTGGCTGAGAAAGTTCTACTGGAGGTTCTTCAGCCAGCAGTTCAAGAGGTCCTGTATGCCGGACGGCCCGAAGATCAGTCTCGTGAGCTTCTCGCCGCGCGGGGACTGGCGAATGCCTTCCGACGCCCAGGTTCAGCTCTGGATTTCGGAGCTGGATAAGATCGAACTATAATTTTGATCATCTTCATAAAACTCCGGCCCTTAGACCAGCTCAAGGGCCGAAGTTTTATTATTGGGCACCGTGGCACATAACCTATTATAAATCATCCTATTAAGCATTCACCTTAGGTAAGATTCAACTAAAGGAGAACGTTATTCTCTCCGTCTTTCAATCATTTATCCGCCACGCTGAAATGAGATATTCATTCGTAATTATTTCTATCGCCGAGACCATCTTCCAAAGATGCTCCAAAAGAAATCGAAAGGTATTGCCGTGGCAGATAGTGGCATTCGCATAAACAGTCAACAAACAGTCAAGGAACAGGATTTGCGAAAGTAACGTGGATTTACGATATTTGGGAAAAGAAAGATTATGAGCCAGTTTGACACTTGCTTTTTCGAGAGATACGCGAAGATCTCGCTGGAGACGCTTCTGGACCGGAGGTTCGCGGAGCTGCTGAACAAGGATCGGCCGGATTTGCAGAGTCCGGACGGAGTTTCGTTGGGCATTGAGGTGACGAGGGCGATGCCGGAGACCAAGGAGGCGGCGCAGTCTATGATCAAGGAGGTGGCCGGCGTGGCACCGATTCCGGAAGACCGGGAGGACTTCGACACGATCCTCTCATCGGGCTACGGTTACGGTCTTCAGGGAGGACGATACGTCGGAACCAAGGAATACGACTACTGGTCGATGGCGCTGCCGATGCGCCGGATTATCGAGAGCAAGGTCCGCAAGGCCGGGGATGGCTTCTACGGTTCATTCAAGACCCTTGACCTGTATGTATTCTGCAAGGACAGCCTGAGCGAGATCGAAGTGCTGGACATCATGCGTTACACAATGAGGCTTCAGGAGGGGCAGGAGGCTAAATACAACTGTCTCTACCTCTCCGAGATCAGCGGCCTTGATGTCTGCAACCTGACCGGTGACATCTCCGACACCTACCGTGTCGCCCGCCACCCGATCTCATCCGACCTCCGGAAGGAGTTCTTCCACAAGGCTTTGCAACAGTAAAATTTCGGAACATTATATGAATATTCGGAAAAACAGTGGTTGGTTGATACACATCGCGATCTGGGCGGTGATCCTTGCGATGCCGTTCTTCTCGCCCCAACCGGGAAGGGCGCTTCACGGAGGACTGGACTATTCCAGGTTCCTGCCTGTAACGATTTCATTTGTCATAGTGTTCTACACCAACTACTTATTTCTGATAAAGCACTTCCTCTCCAACAAGAGGTTCGGGGCGTTCCTGTTCTGGAACATGCTTTTGATCACCAAGGTCAGCATCGGGGTCCATCTCTTTTTCAGGTACCTCATCTCGCCGGACATCGCCCCTCCACATCACTCCACACTCGACACAATCAGTTTCACTTTCCGCAACACGGTGATCTATATGGCGATAGTGGGCATCGCGGTGGCGGTAAAGATGACAACCGAATGGTACAACAACGAGGCGCAGCGCAAGGAAATAGAGAAGAACCAGGCGGAGGCCGAGCTGGCTAACCTCAAGAACCAGGTCAACCCGCATTTCCTTTTCAACACCCTGAACAACATCTACTCGCTGATCCAGATAGACCCCGCACAGGCACAGGAGGCCGTCCACGACCTCAGCGGAATGTTGCGCTACGTCCTCTACGAAAGCCAGAAAGACACCGTGCCTCTCGCCAAGGAATGCGAATTCCTAAATGAATATGTCAAACTGATGGGCGCACGGCTAACTTCTGGAGTAAAGCTGGAAGTATCACTGCCAAGTTCTCTGTCAAACAGGCAAATAGCTCCGCTACTCTTCATACCGCTCGTTGAGAACGCCTTCAAGCACGGCATAAGTGACACGGATGAATCCTTCATCAGGATCGAGCTCAAGGAAGACGGGGAATATGTCACCTGCCTCGTCGAGAACAGCTGCTTCCCGAAGGACGACACAGACCGTAGCGGATCAGGAATAGGAATCACGAACCTCAAACGCAGACTTGACCTGCTCTACCCTGGAGCATATTCATTTGAATATGGCAGGGTGCAGAGCGTTTACCGTAGTCTGCTCAGGATCAGGACAGGAATATAAACACGATCAGTTGCATAGTCGTTGACGATGAGCCTTTGGCGGTAAGGCTGATGGAATCTTACGTCGCAAAGACTCCGTTCCTCTCGCTCAAAGGTAGTTTCACGAGCGGAACGGCTGCATATTCATTTCTTCAGGACAATCCGGTGGATCTGCTGTTCTGCGACATCCAGATGCCGAACCTGAGCGGGATGGATCTTTCACGGATGCTGCCGGAGAGGACCAGGATCATATTCACAACCGCTTTCAGTGAATATGCCGTCGAGGGATTTAAGGTCCGAGCCTTGGACTATCTTCTGAAACCGATTTCCTACGAGGATTTTCTTTCAGCGACAGTCAAGGCCAAGGAATATTTTGAGGTCACTGAGCCTGTCGAAGTGACCGAACAACGAAAAATCAAAAGCATCTTCGTAAAAACCGAGTACAGACTCCAGCAGATCGATCTGGACAGAATCACCTACATCGAAGGCCTTAAGGACTATGTGAAAATACATTTGAACAACGGCACGGCTCCAATCCTGTCTCTTATGCGCCTGAAAGCCCTTGATGATACTCTCCCGAAAGAGGATTTCGTCCGCGTCCACAAATCATTCATAGTCCGTCTGGCCGCGATTGAAGCCATCGAGCGCAACCACATCCTCATCGGCCCTTCACGCATTCCTATCGGAGACACCTATCAGACGGCTCTCTACCAAGCCCTTTCCGGCTCCTTCCTCCTTCTTGGCGGCAAAGGATGAGGGTCGTGGCACACAACTGATTGAATATGAATGCAAAAAGCAATGTCGTGGTGTTGCAGGCTGCACCACGAAACCATTTTTTTAATTGATAATCAGGGCATTATCCGCCAACGCCTCGATGACCTGCGGGAAGTGCTCCATTTCAAGGGCATGTTCCTTGGCGGCGATGTCGTCGGGAGTGTCATCGGGACTGATCGGAGTGCGGAACTGAGCGATGATCCCGCCACTATCAACCTTGCCGCTTACCCAATGGACGGTCATTCCGGTCTCGGTCTCCCCCGCCGCCTTGACAGCCTCGTGGACATGATGACCGTACATGCCCATGCCTCCGAATTTCGGCAGAAGGGCGGGATGAAGGTTGATCATCCTGTGGTCATATTCATGGATCAGGAAGTCCGGGATGACAAGGAGGAAACCCGCCAGAACGATGAAGTCGATTGAATATTCCTTCATCAGAGGCAGGACAACATCCTCCCTGTTCAAGTCCGCCTTTGGAAGCACACGTGTCGGAACGCCGAGCCTTTCGGCTTTCTCAAGGGCCGGGATTCCGGTCTTGTTCGCAACGACAAGGGCGACATTCACCTTATCTGAATCCTTGAAGTATCTTATTATGTTCTCGCAGTTTGAGCCACCGCCAGACACGAATATCGCTAAATTTATCATCTACAATTATTTATCCATAGTAGGCATCTGACGGATGTTGAGATCGCGCTGAGGGAACGGAATCTCTATTCCGGCCTCGTTCAACGCATTGTAGATCCGCTCGTTGGCGGCGGCGATGTAGCCAGTGCGCTGCTCAACCAGAATGTACTGCTTCACAACCAGATCAACGCTGCTGTCACCGAAGCCGTTCAGGACAACCTGGATTCCGTACTTCTCCTCGACCACCTGACGACCGAACTTGTCAGGCTTGCGCAACGGAGCCAAAGCCTTGAGAATAACCTTCCTCGCATGATCCACATCCGTTCCGTAAGCCACACCTACAGGCAGACCGAGGAACTCGTAGGAATTGTTGCGGGTCAGGTTCTTGAAGTTCTTGGCGAACAGGGAACTGTTAGGGAAAGCCATGATGCTTCCGTCAACAGCCTCGATCTGAGTGCTTTGGTACGTTATGTTGTCCACTTTTCCCCTAATTCCGTCACACTCGATGTAATCCCCGACGCGAAGACGGCCTGACATCAGCTGCACACCGTAGAAGAAGTTGTTCAGGATGTCCTTCATTGCGAAACCGAGACCAGCCGCAAGACCGGCTGTAATCACGGACAGAGACTTCGTCGGGATATTCAAAAGCGAGATTGTCACTATGAAATAAGTGCCCCAAGCCAGGATCCCAATCACATTGTTGGCCAGAGTCAGGTTCAACTCGTTCTCACGGATCATCGAAGCCCTGGTCTGCCTGAGGGTCTTGCGCAATTTGTAAATCCTGTAAAGAGCCCTCGCCACATAACAGATGTACTTGAAGACATAGAACAATCCGGCTGCCAGAACCATCTTGGAAACAGACAGATGCAGGTACTCGTAGTTGAAGAACGGGTAGAAGAACATGTCCATGCAGATTTCCGTGAGGTCAAACACCTCTGACGCCATGTAGAGACAGAATGGAATCGACAGCAGGTAAAGCACCGGAATCAGCACCATCTCCACGAGGTCATAGAGCCAGGTGACAAGAATGAAAGACCCCTTGTCCTTGCCGACATCGTTCTGATGCTTGAGCCTGTAGGCCCGCACAAGGATGTCAACCCTCTTGTGACGGTATTTTTTGAGCAGGTCATCACAAGCCACAATCAACTGGAGCACAGTCAACTGGAAGATCCACCAGATATAGACCTGCAGGCCGAGCAGACTGTAGCCCACGATGGAGATGACAAAAGTAATGGCCGTCACGACAAAAGATGCGATGGCGTAGGAATTGTCTCTCTTCGGCACCTTCGGTCCGTTGCGGTGGATCGAAGCCCACTGCCAGAAGCCGAACGCGATCAGAAGCGGCGGGAAGATCAACGCGATCAAGCTGTTAGGTATGAATATGATCCTGAACGTGATGACCACCAGTCCCATCAGCATTATCGGGGTGTAGATCCGCATTCCGTAGTTGAGCTGCTTGCTGTCATGACGGATCAGAAGCGAGGTCAGCACGGCGATCAGCAGCAGCGCGAACTCGATCAAAAGCCCCGCAGCCATCGTGAAGAAATGCGATGTCAAGGAGATATTCTTCGCGACAGCGGTGACAACCACAAAGAGAATGGCGGCTCCAAGCATGAATATGGCAGCCTCCCTCTTGCGGAACCTCTCAGTCCGGAAGTATTTGACGCGCCGCATCAACATCTTGACAATCAACATACTGAGCAGCGTGGCTATCGCAAGGTAAATCAGCACCATAAAGGAGAAACCGATGACCATAGGCCCACGCCATTCACTCTTGACATCCGTGAAATAAGCCCTGCCGTATTTGTCATTGAAATCCTTCGCGGCCCTCGACGCATAAGACCTGACATGAGTCAATATTTTCCAGAAATTATCCTGTCCCTCAATGAATATCTTCTTCTGGACCATCTTGTAGCGTTCCTGAGCATAGTCGTAGGCCTCTTTAAGCCGCTTGTCTGTGGTCTCATAATATTCATTGTCCTCGATCATGTGGTCACGGATGTCCGTGAACATCTTCAGCAGCCTTGTTGAATAGAAAAGGCAACTGTCTCTGGCCACCTGAGACAGGCTGTCAAGATGAAAAGTACCATGCTCGTGCTCTTCCTCAAGCCCGGCAAAATGATTGTGGCCGGCATGCTCCGGATCGTCCGAGTGGGCATCCGTGTAGGAGTCGTTCGGAAGGATATGACTCTGGAGCGTCGAGGCCAAGGAGTCCAGCAATGCCGGTCCACCAAGGCTGTCCGGCAGCTCAACCAGTTCAGGAGGAAGCACTTTCAGAGCCATGACCAGCCTGTCGTACCGGTCAATCTCCACATTGAGGTAAGAGATGATGTTGTCGTACGGCATCCGGCTCTGCGTGAAGCTATGGTACTGGTCGGTGACCTGCTGAAGAGCGTAAGTGAGATCGAACGTGAAGTCCTGCTTCTGCGAGTACAGCATCAACGACAGCTCGTTGCAGCTTTGTATGAGATGCACCAGCTCCTCGTGCTGCTGATCATCCTGAGACTCGAAGGACATCTGGTTCTTCTCCATCTCGATGTAAGCCTTTCGCAACTCATAACGCAGCACCTGAAGCGTCTGCGCCAGATCCTTCTCGTTGAACACCGCAAGCGAGGAAACCGAAGCAATCAAGAACAGGACCGCCGTCAAAGCTATTCTTTTGAATATTCTCATTTTCGTTTCTTGTTGTATGAATACAAAAATAGCAAATATATCCTTAATCAGCATGAAATTTGCACCTCCCTCGCCGACCAAATTGATAATTGTATGAGAACTTTTCATAGTCACCGGCGGATAGCTCTAGCCTTTGCCCTGTTTGCCTGCCTTTCCGCTCTCACCCAAGCACAGGAGAGGAAAATCGACACCCTACAAAGAATCGAGTCCAAAGACACGCTCCTGTTCCAGCCATTGTTCAGCGAAAACGCCGCTGGGCTGAAAGTTGTCAGGATGACCGATAGCCCATACGTCCGTAACTCGAAGATGGAGATGGACCGGGACGGGAACGTCTGGAAGGTTTTCACGGCCGACGGACTGGATGTGCTGATGAACGTCCGCTATCTGAAGCACTACGGACAATACTACCGCCTGGACCTTTATATTCAGAACAACACAGACAGGCCTGTCAAGTACGACTTCAAGAACACCTCTGTCGCATCCAGAATGGGACCTGTCAAAGTTTTCCGGCAAAGGGGTTATCTGAACAGAATCGGTGCCCAAAAGACCGCCAAGACCATAGGAATAGGAATCGGCACGCTGTTCGTGACATTTGTGATGGCCGCGATCGTGCGTGGGGATCCAGATGACAGGGATTCCCTGGCCGAGGACCTGCTGAGGGATCTTGGAGGCACGGCCATCGAGGAGGCGGGGTTCATAGCCACCATGGCCATGGCTGACAGTGAGTCGGAGGACATGGCACGGATCGAACGGAGCTGCATCGGCTACCTCGGAGACTACACGATACGGCCGAGACACGCCATTGAGGGGCATGCCTACGCCAAATACAAAAAGGGAGCGGATTCCATTGAAATCACGCTCCCGATAGGCGACAAGAAATATGTCTTCAACTGGGACACCACCTCATTGGTGAATATCACAGAGGATCTTTAGTTCTGGGTGTCCCAAATCTTGGTCTCGTTACAGGTGATCATGAGTGACTGCCCTCCGCAACTCATCCTGAAATCTCCGGCCTCCAGACGCCACTTTCCGTCAGCCCCCACAAACGCGAGTTCCTTTGCCGGAACCGTGAACGAAACAACCTTGCTCTCCCCCGGCGCAAGCTCAACCTTGGCGAACTCACGCAGACGCTTCACATCAGGTATCATACTGGCCACAATATCACTTGAATATAGCAGGACAGCCTCCTTGCCGTTGTGCGAGCCGGTGTTCGCCACAGTCACCTCGAACTTAAGGTCATCCCCGGCGGCGAACTCTGAGCCATTCAGACATTTGAATTCTAAATATTCAAAAGTGGTGTAACTGAGCCCATATCCGAATGGCCACTGCACATCCATAACCGCATCGTAGTTATATTCCCCGGACATTGTCTCACGGCTCTCGCTGACCTTGTAGTCGTAGGTGTGGAGTGAGTTGACATATTTAGGATAGGTGAACGGCAGCTTTCCGCTGAAATTCTCCTCTCCGGACATCAAGGCAGCAAGCGCGTCGCCACCATAATTGCCAGGAAGCATCACATCAACCACAGCCTTAGCCAACGGCTCGATCTCGCGCAGAACCCTCGGACGTCCCTCGTTCAGTACAAGGATTATAGGCTTGCCGGTCTTTGACAACGCCTTCACCAATTCCTTCTGGTTAGCTGACAGATTCAGGTCATCAATGTTGCCTGGAGTCTCGCAATAGCTGTTCTCTCCGACACAGGCGACTATCACATCCACCTTCGAGGCTGCGGCCACGGCCTTGGCGATCTGAGGAGCATATTCCTTCTGCCAAGCGCCTGTAGCCCAACGGTCCGTCTCATCGTAAACCACACCAGGCTCGAAAATAACGTTCTTCTCGCCGAATTTCTGAGCCAGAGCCTCGTAGATTGTGTTGAAATCGCCGGCGAATCTGTCGGCGTCACCCTGCCAAGTGTAAGACCAACCTCCGTTCAAAGCCCTCATAGAGTTGGCGTTAGGACCTGTCACAAGGATCTTCCTGCCATATTCAAGAGGAAGGATATTGCCTTCATTCTTGAGGAGCACCTCGGACTCCACCGCCGCGGCGTAGGAAGCGTCCTGGAACTCCTTGCAGCCGAACTTGTCATAACCGCTGACATCCCAGGTCGGATTGTCGAACAGGCCGAGACGGAATTTAAGGCGGAGAACCCTGCGGACTGCGTCATCTATCCTGGACATCGGAATCAGACCGGACTCGACAACCTCCTTCAGTTCAAGGCAGCAATCAGGGTCGTTCGGTTCCATAATCATATCGATTCCAGCGTTGATGCCCATAGCGAGGGCTTCCTTCCTGTCCTTGGCGACGTGATCCCTTTCGTACAGATTGTTGATGTCGGCCCAGTCGGTGACGATGAGGCCATCCCAATCCAGACCGTCCTTGACCCAACCGGTAAGAAGTTCCTTATTGGCGTGCGTAGGGATTCCGTTAATCGAGGCTGAATTGACCATCAGGGTAAGCGCACCGGCCTCAAGGCAGTCCTTGAACGGGCGGAAGAACTTTTCCCTAAGATCATTCCCAGCCACGATCGCAGGAGTCCTGTCCTTGCCTGAAACCGGCACACCGTAGGCCATAAAATGCTTTATACTTACGGCAACGTGCTTGTCGTCAATATGATTCGGATCCTCTCCCTGAAGGGCTTTCGTCTCAGCCACCGCCATCTCAGCGTTCAGGTAAGGGTCTTCACCATAACTCTCCCACTGTCTTGGCCAGACCGGATTCCGGCCGAGGTCCATCACCGGAGAGAACACCCAAGGAACCATAGCGGCCCTTGTCTCGTAAGCCATAGCCTCACCCATCGCACGGGCATATTCACGATTGAATGTCGCCGCGAGGTTTATCTCCTGCGGGAAAAAGGTTCCGTCGTTCAGGTAGCTTGCGCCGTGGATCATATCAAGACCATAGATGCAAGGGATTCCGATCTCCTCCATAGACTTTTTCTGGATCTCGCCCACAAGTTGAGCCGTCAGCTCATGTGACTGAGCGACATCTCCGAATGTGTTCAGGATGGAGCCGACCTTCATCTCGCCGATGACCTTCTGGAGTTTCTCCGGATCGAGAGTCACTCCTCCCGGTGCCGTCACCGTAGAGGATGTCAACTGTACCATCTGGCCCACCTTTTCGGTGAGATCCATTTCTTTCAGCACCTTCTCGACTTTCGCCTCGATCTCGGCGTCACGGCCGATGGCTGGAGAAACAGAAGACGCATCACGTTGTCCGCAGCCCTGAACAAACAGCAGCGCGGCGGCAAGGGGCAATAGATAAATATTCTTCTTCATTGTATTAAATTATGACTTTAGCAAGCGTAATAATTGTCTCTGATTCAGCACACTTACATAAAAATCCGTGATTTTTACGCCAGTCACTTAAGAAAGAAACAGTTTTTTAGAGGAAATATTACTGAGTGACTGTTACTTTCAGAGTGTCGATCATTTGCCTGTAGTACCTGAAAGTCGAGTCAAGAGCGGCCATGTTCTCCGGTTTGATCGGCTCGGAAGGTGGTGAGTCCATCTTCAAAGGATTGATTGCCGTGCCGTTTTTCCAGACACGGAAATCCAGATGAGGCCCGGTTGAGAGTCCTGTGGAGCCTACATAGCCTATCACGTCCCCTTGACGCACCCTCGCTCCGGCCTTGATTCCTGCTCCGTAGCGGGACAGGTGCATATAACTGGTCGTGTAAACGGAATTGTGACGGATCTTCACAGTGTTTCCTCCGCCGTTTGTCCAGCCGGCGCTCACAACCGTTCCGTCACCGATTGTCATCACCGGGGTCCCGACCGGAGCTGCGTAATCGACCGCTGTGTGCGCCCTCACACGCCCTGTTACCGGATGCTTTCTATGGTATGAGAAACCGGAACTGATCCTGGTGAACTTCAACGGAGCCTTGAGGAAGGCCTTACGCAAGCTCTCCCCTTTCTCATTCCAATAGAGGTTACCATGATCTCCTTGATCAAACATAATAGCAGGAATCATCTTTTCCTCACGGATATACTCCGCGTAATATATTGTGTCAACGGCTATTATCTCGTCATCACACTTTCTTTGCTCGTAAAGCACCCTGAAACGGTCTCCGGGCTGAAGTCCGAAGAAGTCAACCGACCAGGCATAGATCTCAGAAAGCGGCACAATCAACTGAGGGGAGCTGCCAGCCGCCAACATATCGTTCCAAAGGGACGATTTGATCGTCACATCGGTGTACTCTCTTGTGCTCTCGACAGGTTTGGAGCATTCCCAGACCTCAAAAGGATCGGTCGTGCGGAACACCACACGGTCAATCTTGTTGCGCTCATAGACGACATATTTCAGCATCGGCCCGACAGCGCTTCCTGTTCCGCTTGTGTCAAACTGGTAATATGCCTGGACCTTGTTGCCGGCTCGCATCTTACGGACATCGAAAATTGTGTCGCAGGCAGCGGCCATCTTCATCGCATCGTTCATCGAAAGCCCCAGACGGCACATCAGTCCAGTGAATGTCTCACCATTGCGGACAGCATCCTCGGAAAGATCCAAGGAATCCGGCCAGAAGCCCATCGGAGGAAGTGTATCCTTCACTTCCTCAATCACTTCTGATTCAACGTCCTCAATCTTTCTCTTGCATCCCGGAGAAAGAACAGCGAGAGAAAGGACTAAAAAAACAAAAAGAATAGAAAAATATTTTTTTAGCATAATCGCAAATTTAAGAAAAACCACCGTAAAGACCACCGCTATATAAAAAAATTGGCCAATTTTGCATTTCAAAAAAATTGGCCGTCTTATTGCAAGAATTTGATTTTCGTGAATTTTGTAAAGTCGGTTATAGTTAAACCGTATAAGACAAGTTAAATTTTAAGGAATATACATATTTGAACCAAACTATTTTGAATATGAAATCTTATGACCGGCTGCTTGCAGCCATCGTTCTGTCGGCATTGATGCTGACGTCCGTTTTCACTTACGAGATGTCGGCGCAAAACCAGCGTATAAAGGTCACGGTGAGCGGCCACATCACGGACAAGGCCTCCGGCGAGACCCTGATCGGAGCCGGGGTGCTCACTGAAGGCGCGGGAGCCGCAACGAACAACTACGGATTTTACACGCTGACGATTCCGCAAGGCAGACATCTGACACTGAGATATTCATACGTAGGTTATGACGACGCCACCGTCACGCTCGACCTGCTCCGAGACACCACAATCAACGTTGCCTTGAAAGCGAACACCGAAATCAAGGAAGCTGTTGCCTCGGCACAAAGGGAATCCGGAATAATGGCCACCAAGATGAGCGCGATCGAGATTCCTATGAATATGATCAAGAACACCCCGGTGCTCTTCGGCGAGGCCGATGTCCTGAAGACGATCCAGCTGATGCCTGGCGTGCAGAGCGGCGCGGAAGGATTTTCGGGAATATACGTGCGTGGAGGCGGGCCGGATGAGAATCTGTTGCTCCTTGACGGAATCTCTCTTTACAACGCCGAGCATATGCTGGGACTGTTCTCAATCTTCCAACCCGAGGCCGTGAAGAAAGTCACTCTTTACAAAGGCTCGTTCCCGGCCCGTTACGGAGGCAGGACCTCCAGCATCATCGATGTCAGGACAAACGACGGAAACCTTCAGGAGACTCACGGGACGATCGGTGTCGGAGTACTCAGCGACAAGTTCCATCTTGAAGGACCGATCGCCAAAGGCAGGACGGCATATTCCATCAGCGCCAGAGGAATGCACACCTTTCTTTTCGACGGCATCCTCAGGGCGGCGAAAGTCCCGGCCAACTACTACTTCTTTGACATGAACGGCAAGCTGACCCACCGGTTCAGCGACAGGGACAGGCTGTTCCTGAACGCCTATTATGGCCGTGACATCTTCCACTTCATGGACGAGGATGAATATGAGATCGCCGGCGGAAGCAATGAATACCGCAGGTACGACGACAAGACCCACATACGCTGGGGCAATCTGCTCACATCAGTGAGGTGGAACCACGTCTTCAACGGTAGGCTGTTCTCCAACGCCACCGTGGCCTTCACCGACTACAGAATGAGGATGGGCTACACGACCAGCGAGAAAAGCCAGGACACTGAATACTTCTACAAGTACAAGTTCGACTACGGCTCCGGCATCAGGGACCTCACCGCCAAGATCGACTTCGACTACACCCCTGCTCCGAGGCACATCATCAAGTTCGGTGGTGAATATGTCAACCATGCCTACATTCCGGAGACCTACACGACCGTTGAGAAGGAAAACGACAAAGGACAGATGGTCACTGACACGACATATACTAACAAAAAGGAGAAAAACCGCCTCGGACACGAGATGTCCTTCTACATCGAGGATGACTTCACGGTCGGCGGATGGCTGACCCTCAATCCCGGCGTACATCTGGCGATGTTCCTGACAAGCGGCAGGACTTACTGGTCACCTGAGCCGAGAATGTCCGCCAAGGTGGATTTCGGCAAAGGTGTCAGCGTCAAGGCGGCATATTCAAGGATGGCGCAGTACGTCCACCTTCTCTCCTCGGCTCAGATCACTCTGCCGATCGACCTCTGGGTGCCTATCACCAGGAACATCAAGCCTGTGACGGCGGATCAATACTCATTGGGGTTGTACTACAACGGCCTGCCGGGTTGGGAGTTTTCCGTCGAGGGCTACTGGAAGGACATGCACAATGTGCTTGAGTACAAGGACGGAGTCTCCTTCATGGCAAGCTCGCAGTCCTGGGAGGACAATGTCGTGATGGGCGACGGACGGGCGTACGGCGTAGAGGTCTTCATCCAGAAAACGATCGGAAAGACAACGGGGTGGCTGGGCTACACTCTGGCCAAAAGTGACAGAGTCTTCTCCAACGGACTGATCAACAACGGAGAACGCTATCCTTACCGCTATGACAGAAGGCATAACATCTCTCTTGTCGTGAACCAGCGACTCGGGAAGAAGTGGGATCTCAGCGCGGTGTGGACTTTCGCGACCGGAGGCACCACGACAATCCCGGAAAGGGAGAGCATCGTGATGCTTCCTGACGGAACATTCACGCAGATCGACTATGCTCCGCACCGAAACAACTACAGGTTGCCGCCAAGCCACAGGCTAAACATCGGAGTCAATTACCACAAGCGGCTAAGACGTGGTGAAAGCATCTGGAACTTCGGAGTCTATAACGCCTACAACAGGTTGAATCCGAATTTTGTCTATTACAAGGCAGACACGAAAGGTAATTCCGAATCAAGCCTCTACACAAGGAAGGCGAAACTCAAGTCTGTCACGATCCTGCCTATAATCCCGTCATTCAGCTACACTTATAATTTCTAAAGAGATGAGAGGACTTATTATATGCACAGCAGCGGCCTCCGTCCTGCTCGGAGCCTGCACGAAGGACATTGATTACAACCTGAAAGACATCAAGCCACAGCTGATAGTAAACTCGCAGATGACGGTTGGCGACATCTTGCATCTTGTCTATCTGGCGGTAAGCAAGAGTGACCGCGTCGAGAGAATCAAATCAGGTTCGGTCAAGTGCTATGTCAACGGCGTTCTTGTGGCTGACGGAAAACTTGACAACCGTGATGACGACTTGTTCATCAAGGAGGATCTGCACATCTACGGCCACTACTATAGAGACGAACACCATAAAGATGTGTACACGGCAGGACCCAACGCCGCCGGCAAGACCAACCAGACCAGATACTCGTTCAAGGCCGGTTTCAAGCCAGGTGATGTAGTGAGAATCGAGGCGGAGGCCGATGACGGAGTCTACAAGGCTTATTCGGAAGTGGTCGTTCCAAAGGCGCCGGAATTCAGCATAACCGACACTCTGCTCCAAAAGAATCAATATGGCGACAATATTTACCGGATCCGTGTCAAAGGCAAGGACATCACCGGTGAGGACAACTTCTACCGGATACTGTCCGGACGTTCAGTTATCGACAAAAAGATCAGGTACGCGAGTGAGCATGAAGAGGCAATGACTTGGGAAGAGACCAAGGACTACAGTTTCATCAGCCTTGACAAAGGCAACGACCCGATTCTGAACGATGGAGCCCCTGCCGAGGATCTCGACTTGGAAGGAGCTTCGGAGAACACTTTCAGAGTGTTTTCTGACAGACAGTTCTCCGACGGAACTTTCAACATCGGGTTCAACGTGAACGCCAATGAAATCATCTACGGGCTGCACGGACTCCTGAATTTCAACCGTATGGAATCAGAGACAACATTAAGCGTGACAATCCGTGGCATCACAAAGGATGAGTACTACTATCTGAAAGCGCTAAGCATCTACGACTATCTGGACGGAGACATAACACTGACAGAGCCCGTCTCCTTCCCTGACAATGTCGAGGGCGGAATCGGGCTCGTCAGCATAAGCACGGAAAGCGTAGCCTCAATCAAGTTCAAAAGGACGTACGACGTACCATCTTCATGGATTTACACTGAGTAATCCTTAAATATTCTTTAACGCTTACTGAACTTCCTTGATGATTTCCATACCTTTCCGGATGGCCTCCTCATTCTTAGGAATAAGATGATGGTGGCGCTCCGGGAGGGTTTTCCGCAAGGCTGCAAGAACGCTTTCGATCTTGACGACCGGACGGATCTTCAAAAGACCTCCCAACACGATCATATTGAAAGTCTTGATGAGGTTCATCTCAGCCGCGGCATCCATGGCGTCGATCCTATAGACCTTGATGTCCTTCCTTGTCGGAGGCTCGTTGATTCCATAGCCGTCGTAGATGATGATTCCACCCGGCTTCACCTTCGGCTCGAACTTCTCCAGCGAAGGCTGGTTCAGAACAATCGCGATGTCGTAGCTGGAAAGAATCGGAGAGGAAACCGGATCATCGCTGACAATCACGGTCACATTGGCGGTACCTCCACGCTGCTCCGGACCGTATGCCGGCATCCAGGTGACTTCCTTGCCTTCCATCAGACCGGCATAAGCCAGAATCTTTCCCATCGAGAGGACACCTTGTCCTCCGAATCCTGCAATAATTATCTCATCTGTCATAGCCTTGTCGATTTAAAGTTCTACGCCTTTGTCCTTGAGGTCACCGAGATGATAGAAGGCAAACATATTCTCTTCCATCCACTTGTTGGCCTTCTCCGGGCTCATCTTCCAACCAGAGTTGCAGGTGGACACAACCTCGACGAGGTTGGAGCCCTTGCCCTGCATTGAATATTCAAACGCCTTTCTGATCGCCTTCTTCGTGCGGTTGATGGCAGCCACGGTGTGAACAGCCTGACGGGTCACGTAGCAGGTGCCATCAAGTGTGGCGGCAATCTCCGTGATCTTCAGCGGGTAGCCGTGAAGCGACACTTCCCTGCCGTAAGGGCAGGTGGCGGTCTTCATTCCCAGAAGGGTGGTCGGAGCCATCTGACCACCGGTCATTCCATAGATGGCGTTGTTTATGAATATGATCGTGATGTTCTCGCCTCTGTTCAGGGCGTGGATCGTCTCGGCTGTTCCGATGCAGGCGAGGTCTCCGTCACCCTGATAGGTGAACACGAGCCTGTCCGGCCAGAGACGCTTCGTCGCGCTGGCAAGTGCCGGAGCCCTACCGTGGGCGGCCTCCTCCCAGTCAACGTCAATGTACTTGTAGGCGAACACGGCGCAGCCCACAGGAGAGATGGCGATCGTCTTGTCCGTCATTCCCATCTCCTCGATCACTTCGGAGACTATCTTGTGCACAACTCCGTGGCTGCAACCTGGGCAGTAATGCATCGGAGTGTCGTTCAGCAAGGTAGGTTTCTTATAGACAACCTGTCCTTTCTCGATTATTTCTTCTCTTGTCATTGTGTCTTCAGATTTAGAACAGACGTTTGATCGCATCCACAACCTCGTCCGGATCAGGAATGATGCCTCCGAGACGTCCGAAATGCTGTACTGGGACCTTGCCCTCGACAGCGAGACGGATGTCCTCGACCATCTGGCCGGCGTTGATCTCCAGTGAGAGGATTCCCTTCACCTTTCCGGCGAGTTTCTGGACTTCCTTCGTAGGGAAAGGCCAGAGGGTTATCGGACGAAGGAGTCCGACCTTGATGCCCTGCGAACGGGCGATCTCGATGCTCTTCTTGGCGATACGGGCAGCGGAGCCGAAAGCCACGATGGCATATTCGGCATCCTCAAGCAGATACTCCTCGAAGCGGACTTCCTTTTCCTCTATCTCCTTGTATTTCTTCTGGATGCGAAGATTGATGACCTCCATCTCCTCGGAACGGAGCTCAAGGGAAGTGATGATGTTCGGCTTTCTTCCTCCGACACGTCCGGTCGTGGCCCAAGGGCATTCCTTGATGATCTCCTCCTCGGTGCGGCGCGGCTTGAACGGAGGAAGCACGACCTTCTCCATCATCTGGCCGATGGCACCGTCCGCAAGGATCATCGCAGGGTTGCGGTAACGGAACGCCAGTTCGAAGGAAAGATCCACGAAGTCAGCCATTTCCTGCACAGAGGCAGGGGCCAGCACGATGAGATGATAGTCTCCGTGACCGCCGCCCTTGCAGGCCTGGAAGTAGTCCGCCTGGCTCGGCTGGATAGTTCCAAGGCCGGGACCTCCACGCATAACGTCCACGACAAGGGCCGGAAGCTCGGCTCCAGCCATATAGGACAAACCTTCCTGCATCAAGCTGACACCCGGGCTGGAAGAAGAAGTCATCACCCTCTTTCCCGTGCAGGCTCCGCCATAGACCATATTGATCGACGAAACCTCGCTCTCAGCCTGGAGGACAACCATTCCGGTGGTCTCCCAAGGCTTCTCGGCGGCCAGAGTCTCAAGGACTTCTGACTGAGGGGTAATCGGATAGCCGAAATAGCCGTCACAACCGCAGCGGATGGCCGCGTGGGCAATGGCCTCATTGCCTTTCATCAATGTGATTTCCTGATCTGCCATAGCTTAGACTGTTTTAAGACGGTAAACGGTTATGCACCCGTCCGGGCAGACAGTGGCGCAGGACGCGCAGCCCGTGCAGGTGTCAGCAAGAACCTCGTGGGCGAAATTGTAGCCCTTACGGTTCACTTCCTTGGTCGTCAGAGCAAGGACATCGAGCGGACAGGCAACGACACAGAGATTGCAGCCTTTGCATCTCTCGGTGTCGACGACGGTCGCCCCTTTCATTTTAGCCATAATACCTTAAATATTTATTGATTGTACATATCCTTGTTGTAGAAATCGAGGATCTCGTTCGCAATCGCATAAGCGTTCGCCGCCGGGCTTTCAGGGTTTATCGCCATTGCCTCCAGATAGTTGTTGATGGCCTTCTGCCAGTCCCCTTTCTTTCTGTGCGCGTTGCCCAGAAGATAGTAGGCCCGGTCGGAAGGCTCCGGAGCGGATGTGATATATTCGTCAAGCAGACGGATCGCCTCGTCAGTCCCGCCTTCTACAAGAATCTTTTCTATCGCCTCTAATTCAATCATCGCCTAATCGATGAACAGACACCAGTTGTGGGTGTCCTCCTCAAGTCCTTTCTGGATGCCGATGATGCGGTTGTAGAGCTTCTCGCTGACCGCTCCACACTTGTCCGGTGAGCCGAATGTATAGTGGCGTGAAGCCTCCTCACACTCAAGCTGAGGCTTGTCGTCTATCGAGCAGATCGGAGTGATGACCACAGCCGTTCCACAAGAGTTAACCTCATCAAACTCAGCAAGTTCCTCAACCTTAATCGGACGAACCTCCACATTCAATCCCATGTCAGCCGCCACCTTACGGAGACTGTTGTTGGTAATTGACGGCAGCACACTGCCCGAGCGCGGGGTGATGTAAGTGTTGCCCTTGATAGCGAAGAAATTGGACGATCCGAACTCCTCGATGGTCGTCTTCGTGGCCGAGTCAAGGAACAGAAGCTCACGGTAACCAGTGTTGTGGGCGATGTTGTAAGCATGGAGAGACTGTGCATAGTTAGCACCGAGCTTGTAGCACCCGGAACCAAATGTAGAGGCACGATCGTAGTTCCTCGAAATGACCGCGTTTCCTGGGCTGAGACTCTTAGCTCCTGAATATGTCCCTACGGGAGAACACATGACAGCGAACATCACGTCACGCGCCGAATGAATGCCCAGCTGCGGGTTGATTCCAATCAGGATAGGACGCAGATAAAGGGATGCTCCACTCGCCTCATACGGAGGAAGATAGTCAATGTTCTCCTTCACGCATTGAACGCACATATTGATGAACATCTCCTCTGAAGGGTACGGCATGTCCAAATAAGTCGCGCTGTCCGCCATTCTCTTGGCATTTTTATCCGGACGAAAAAGTCTGATCCTGCCGTCAACCCCGCGGAACGCCTTCAATCCCTCGAAGCAGGAAGGGGCGTAATGGAATATTCCCGCAAAGCTGTTGAGGCAGATGTTGAAGTTCTCTGTCACGGTAGGTGTCTCCCATTTTCCGTCAATGCAGCGGCTGTACACCAATGCCTTGGTCTGAGTGTAGCTGAAAGACAGCTTACTCCAATCTATATTCTTCATCATTCGTATTAATTAATCTTCAATAATTCTGTCCTTATTATATGTATGGATTTTCGTCTGTCCGGAAAGGATCATATAGCCGTTCTCGGCGAGACTGTTGATCTCGTCCTCTCCCGGGAATACCTCCACCGGAGCGATGAAGCCGATCTTCGCCTTGATGGCGTCCATCAGCATCTTGCTGTGTGCTATGCCTCCCGTCAGAAGAATGGCGTCGATCTTACCGTCAGCGGTAGCGGACATCGCCGCGATGTACTTGCAGATGTTCAAAACGTATGCCTTGAGGAAGGTTTGAGCCAGTTCATTACCGTCATTGGCCATATTCTCGACATCCAGCATACTGTTCGTGCCGAAGTAAGCGACGGCACCGCCACGTCCCACGAGCTTCTTCTGGATCTCCTCCTTGGTGTACTTTCCGCTGAAGCACATGTCGATAAGCTCGAACGGCGGGCAGCAGCCGGATCTCTCAGGAGTGATAGGGCCGTCTCCGCCAAGGCCGTGGTTGGTGTCGATCACCTTGCCGTTCCTGTGAAGGGAGATGGTCGCGCCACCGCCCATATGGGCGACGATCACTGTGACATCATTGGTCTTGTGGCCGTGCTCACGGAGGTAACGCCTCACGATGGCCCTTGAGTTCAAGGCGTGGAACAATGTCTTGCGGGAGAACTCAGGGATTCCACCCATCCTGCACTCCGGCAGCATCTCGTCCGCCATAGGAGGGTCGGCGATGTAGGCCACGCATTCCCCGAAACGAGGAGTCAGCTTCTTGTCCTCACGGATCCCGTTGATCTCCTTGGCGACATCATCGGCCAGAATCGCGCTCAGATTGCAGGCGTGGTTCCCGTCACGGCAGCTTTTCAGGACATCACGCATATCCTGGTTCACGTTATAGACTCCAGTTATGACCGGGACGATAAGCCCGCCGCGCGCCATAACGATGTCCACATCCTCAAGCGGAATTCCTTTGGAGGCCATAAAATCCTTGATGGCCTGATGACGCATATCCGCCTGATCCATTACGGACGGGTATTTGGCGACATCCTCGGCGGTGTGCTCAAGCTTGGTGTCAAAGACCCTGACACCATCTGAAAAGTAGCCCAACTTCGTGGTTGTGGACCCCGTGTTGATTATAAGAATGTTTCCCTTTTGAGGGACTTCTAATGAATTTGTCTTGTTATCCATCGGATGATAAGGCTTTATTACGACCCTAAATATATTACATTTTTCCAACAAGGGCAACTATTTTATCAAATTTCATAACTATTTATGCGGTTTCGACAATTATTTTAACAAAAATCAAACGTTTTAAGGTTTGAGAATATATTCACTTGCAGTTTCCGGCGAAAAGCGATTGGCGGCAAAAGTCTCAGCACTGAATATTCATCATAACGGATAATAATTGTAAATTTGCGGTAAAGGAGGAATTGAATATGGACTCATTCAAGGAACTTGCGCAGGCGCGCAGAAGCCACAGGATCTACACCGACGAGCCTGTGAGCGATGAATATGTATGGACGATTCTCAGGGCTGCCCTTATGTCACCGACGGCGAAGGGGCTCAGGAAATGGAGGTTCGTGGTCACAGACAATAAGGAGAAGATCGAGGATCTGGCCGGCATCAGGACGGCCGGCTCACAGTTTCTGGCTGGCGCTCCGGTGGTGATCGCCGTGCTTGGAGAGCCAGAGGAGCAGGAAATGTGGGTCGAGGATTGCAGCATCGCAGCGGTTTCCATGCAATATCAGGCCGAAGATCTTGGACTGGGTTCCTGTTGGTGCCACATTAGGGGCAGGGAAAGCAAGGATGCCGGGGTGACGGCGGAACAAAAGGTAAGGTCTATTCTGAATATTCCGGAAAAACATTCCGTTCTGTGCCTGATCGCCGTCGGACATCCTGCCGATGAGCGCAAGCCGCAGAACGAGGAAGCCCTCAAATGGGATCAGGTCAGCTATGTTCATTGAGCCGGTGGCCCGGTTCCGGTCGCCGTTCAAGACCAAGTTCGGGATTCCGAGGCAGGCCGGATTGGTTCCGGAGCTGAAAGGTCGGATTGTGTTCGAGCCTCGGTTCCGAAGCGCTGACGCTGTGCGGGGGCTGGAAGGGTTTGAATATATCTGGCTGATCTGGGGATTCTCCGGGAACAAGCCACGGCCGGCCGCCGAGACAAGTTCCTCAGTCGCTGAGCGACCATTCCAGGCGACGGTACGGCCGCCGAGGCTTGGCGGGAACGAGAGGATCGGGGTGTTCGCCAGCCGCTCCCCTTTCCGGCCTAACGGACTTGGGCTCTCGTCGGTCAGGATAGAATCCATTGAATATGACGCCAAGGACTCGGACGGGAAACCGATCGGGCCGGTGATCAATGTTCTGGGAGCGGATCTGATGGACGGGACACCGATTTATGACATAAAGCCTTACGTCACTTATGCGGACAGCCATCCGGATGCCGTGTCGGGATTTGTCGATGACAAGGAATGGAGGCCGTTGAAGGTCGTGTTCGCGGATGAGGTCACTGAGCCTGTCGAAGTGACCATCCCAGGCTGGACAAAGGCCGATGTAGCCGCCCTGAAGGAGGTATTGGCACAAGACCCGAGGCCCAGGTACCAGAACGATCCTGACAAGGTTTACGGAATGATATTCAATGGTATGGATGTCAGGTTCAAGGTCGATGGCGATGTCCTTACTGTTGTCGGAATCAAACATCCGAAGGCCGAAGCCTGATCAACACACGCAAACAAAACGAACGAAAACAAATGAAGCAATACCCATCACTTGAAATAGTCCCTCCCCTGAAAGGGATGACCAAAGATGAACTCCTGAATGACATAAGACCGTTCATCGAGTTCAATCCCAAATACATAAACGTCACCTGCCACAGGGACGAGGTGACCTACGAGGAACAGCCTGACGGAAGCTACCGGAAGCGGCTCATACGCCGGCGCGTCAGCGAGACCGCCGTCTGCGGAGCCATCCAGTCCGAATTCAAGGTCAACGTGGTTCCCCACCTCATCTGCGGAGGACTTACCGCCGAACAGATCGAGTTCCAGCTACAAGACTTCAAGTTTATGGGAATATCCAATATCCTAGCCCTGAGGGGAGACTGTCTCACGGGCGAAAAACGCTTCTCCCCTGTCCCTGGAGGTTACGACCACGCCAACGAACTCGTGGGGGCGATACGCCGTTTCGAGAAGGAGAACGGCTGTGAGGGCTTTTTCAGAATCGGAGTCGGAGGCTATCCGGAGAAGCATTTCGAGGCCGCGAATATGGACGAGGACATCGCGAACCTCAAGCGCAAGGTCGATGCCGGAGCGGACTACATCACAACCCAGATGTTCTTCGACAACCAGGTCTTCTATAAATTCGTGGACAGATGCAGGGCGGCAGGAATCTCCGTCCCGATCATCCCCGGACTCAAGCCGATCTCAACTCCAAAGCAAGTGAGACTGCTCCCGGAATCCTTCTCAATCGACATTCCGTTCGAACTCACAAGCGAGATCTCCGCCCACGAGAACGACAGACAGGCGGTCTATCAAATAGGTCAGGAATGGGCCACCGCTCAATGCAAAGACCTTCTGGCTCACGGAGTTCCCGGTGTTCACTTCTACACGATGGGCAAATCCGCCAACATCATCGGAATCCTGCGGGAATGTTTTTAGACAATCAATGAATATACCAACGCGATGCACGACATCAGGACCGAACTTTCCAAGCGAATCCTCATCCTAGACGGAGCGATGGGCACGATGCTTCAGCGCAAAGGTCTCCAAGGAAACAGCGAATCATTCAACCTCACCAATCCCGAAACGATCGGTGAGATACACAATGAATATATTGAAGCGGGGGCTGATATAATCACAGCCAACTCATTCAGTGCCAACAGCATCTCACAATCTGAATATAATCTGTCAGAGAAAGCCGGGCAGATGGCCGAGGCCGCCGCGCGGATAGCCCGCAAAGCCGCCGATGAGGCTCCACGCAAGATTTGGGTGGCCGGAAGCGTCGGGCCGACAAGCAAGTCATTGTCCCTTGCCCAGAACATCAACGACCCGATTTTCCGTCCATGTTCATTTGACGGGATGGCGGAGGCGTTCGAGGTTCAGATCAGAGGACTTGTAAAAGGTGGAGTGGATCTGCTGCTGTTCGAGACTTGTTTTGACGCCCTCAACACGAAGGCGGCCTTGTATGCGATCGGACATATTCCCGAAGCATCGGATATTCCCATAATGATTTCTGCGTCAATGAGTGACCGCAGCGGGAGGACGCTTACGGGGCAGACTATGGAGGCATTCTACCGCTCTGTCCAGCACTGCTCGCCGCTGTCGTTCGGGCTCAACTGCTCGCTGGGGGCGGAGGAGATGATCCCGCTGATCGCCGAGGTCGCATCCTTCGCTGCCTGTGCGGTGAGCTGCTACCCTAACGCCGGGCTGCCGAACGAGATGGGTGAATATGACGAGACACCTTCACAGATGGCGGAATCAGTGCGGAAAATGGCCTTGGCAGGTTCCGTGAATATCGTTGGTGGGTGCTGCGGAACAACTCCCGAGCACATCAAGGCTGTGGCTGAGGCCGTCAGAGGAATATCGCCGAGAACCATTCCAGGGCTGGACAACGTCCTGTATGTCAGCGGATTGGAAAGCGTGGCGGTTGACAGGAAGAATAACTTCACGAATGTCGGAGAGCGGACCAATGTGGCGGGCTCACGCAAGTTCGCGAAACTGATCGCAGCCGGGGACTACGAGACCGGGCTTCAGATCGCCGCCGGGCAGATTGAGAACGGGGCGCGCATCATCGACATCAATATGGATGACGCCATGCTGGACTCCAGGCTTGAGATGGAGAAGTTTCTGCGTTATGTGTCCAATGATCCGGCAGTGGCGAAGGCCGCGATAATGATTGATTCCTCGCATTGGGAGACGTTGGTGACAGGGCTCAAGAACGCCCAGGGGAAGTGTATCGTGAATTCCATCTCACTTAAAGAAGGAGAGGAAATATTCATTGAGAAAGCTCGGGAGATCAAGGCGTTGGGTGCGGCCATTATCGTGATAGCGTTTGACGAGGAGGGACAGGCTACGACTTACGACAGGAAGGTGGAGATCTGCCGGCGGGCATATTCATTGCTGACTTCCAAAGTCGGGGTTCGGCCTTGTGACATCATATTCGATGTGAATGTGTTGCCTGTGGGAACGGGGATTCCGGAGCATTCGAGGTACGGGATTGATTTCATTGAGGCGGTGCGGTGGATCAAGAGGAATCTGCCGGGGTGTCGGACTTCGGGAGGTATTTCAAATCTTTCGTTTTCTTTCCGTGGGAACAATACTGTACGTGAAGCCATGCATTCGGTGTTTCTTTACCATGCTATTTCGGCGGGGCTTGATATGGGGATTGTGAATCCGGGGATGTTGCGGGTTTATGATGAGATTGAGCCGGAGTTGCTTAAGTGTGTGGAGGATGTGATTCTGGATTCGGATGCTGAGGCTACGGATCGGTTGATTGAGAAGGCTTCGAGGATTATGGTGGAAAAGGATGCTGTTGGGGTCGGTTCCGGGTCGGAAAGGGCAGAGGCGACCTACGCTTCGCGCCCTATCCGGGTAAAGGGTCGCCTCACCCTTTCCGACCCGGAGCCGACAGGTGCAGATTCTGGTAATATATCTTCCGCAAATGGCAATTCGGCAGTTGGTGACAGCTCGAGCGCTTCGATGGTCGCTGAGACTGCCGAAGCGACTGTGGAGGAGAGGCTGGTCAGGGCGTTGGTCAAAGGGGATTCCTCGGGGCTGGAGAGGGACATCAATGAGTGCCTGACCAAGTACGAGAAGCCTGTGCAGATCATCGACGGGCCGCTGATGAGCGGGATGGCTCGGGTCGGGGAACTGTTCGGGGCGGGAAAGATGTTCCTGCCTCAGGTGGTAAAGTCGGCCAAGACTATGAAGAATGCGGTGGCTCTGCTGCAACCTTACATTGAGGAGAGGGGCGGAGAGTCGGAGGTGAAAAAGCCTCGGATCGTGTTCGCTACTGTCAAGGGGGACGTGCACGACATCGGGAAGAACATCACGGAGATTGTCCTGAGCTGCAATGGGTTCGAGATCGTGGATCTTGGGGTGATGGTGCCTAAGGAGACGATTCTGGAGAAGGCGGCGGAGTGCTCTGCGGACCTTATCGGGGTCAGCGGGCTGATAACGCCCTCGCTATACCAGATGGAGGAGATCTGCAAGGAGATGACGGCCAGAGGGTTGGACACTCCCCTGCTTGTGGGCGGAGCCGCTGCGTCGGCGCTCCACACAGCTGTCAGGCTGGCACCCCTTTACGGGCATGTGTTCTATGGTCAGGACGCATCCGCAAGCGCGGTGCTTGCAAACCAGCTTATCACGGACAGAGAAGGCACAGAGGCCGCGGAGCATAAAAAGCAAGAGCATCTTCGTGAACTTTATGCACAGTCTTCACAGAAAAAGGCCGTTCACAAGCCCGTCGAACCGTTCCCGGCCTTCAGTTTCATTAAGGGGGAACCATTCGCGAACATATCGGGAAAGAGGCTCGGCATAGAGGAAGTGGAGCCGTTCTTTGACTGGAATATGTTCGCTGCGATCTGGGGAATAAAAAGTGGAACAGGACACGACGAACTGAGGAAACTCCGTGCCGACGCACATAAGGAAATTGATAGACTAAAGAACGGAAACGCTTGTCGGATAACCATTTCGGCAAGGTTTGACGGATGTCATAGCGAAGGGGACGACATTGTCTCCAAAGATTTCCGGCTGCCGATGCTCCGGCAGGAAGGCGAACGGTCACTGGCCGATTTCGTTCCGCCTAAGGAATATGGGTTCGAGTCGCCTATGGGGATGTTCGCGATTTCCGTGCGCACCGAATCACATCCATCCGGATGCGACTGTCCGGCTTGCGGCACGGAATACGGGCCGATGCTTACCAGGGCCGTACGGCTGACTCTCGCGGAGGCGGCGTCAGAATGGCTGAGCAGGCATATTCATAAAGAATTGCCATCAGAGTTCAGCGGGGCGAAGGTCATCAAGCCTGCGGCGGGGTATTCAAGTTGCCCGGACCACACGCTCAAGCGGGATATTCTTAGGTTGCTGCCTGAATCAGAGAGGCTTGGCATCACGCTGCTGGACAGTTGCGCTATGATTCCGGACGCCAGCATCTGCGGGCTTATATTCATTCATCCGGAGGCCACCTATCCCGAAATCCGCCGCGTCAGCCAGAAGGCTATTGATGAATATGCCCGCAGGCGTGGTATGTCAGATTCCGAGAAGGCACGCTTCCTGGGACATCTGCTTTAGTACGCCATGTTCCACATGGCATTCTGGGCCGCTCCGCTCTTGGAGGCGTCCATCTTGCCGAAGTTCCATGTGAAGGAGAGGATGATCCTGCGGCCGAGCACATTGGTGTAGGAGTTCTGGACGTAATCATCCTGCACGGTACGCATCAGTGACCTTGCGCTGTCGAGCAAGTCCTGAGCGGTAAGGGTGATATTGAAAGACTTTATGTTCTTTCCGACACTGAAATTCCAGCGGACATAGTCATCATTATAACCGGAACCATAACCTCGCAGGATTCTATAGGAGAAATCAGACTGGAACTCAAACTCGTGAGGTGATGTGTAGGATGGACTTATTCCAAAATTTGTATCCCAAACATCTGTATCCGCCTTTGAATCCAGGGAATATCTTGATTTTGAATTATTAACCCCTGACCCGAGTTGCAGAGAGAAGCGTTCGAGATTCAAGGTTACCATCATACTAATATTCGTTCTGACACTTCGTGTCAAGCTTTCCTGAAAGCCGCTCTGTCCGGAGTAGAAAAGGTTTCCGGAAGCGTCTCCCCAGAATTTGCTCATAAAGTCGGTGTAGTCAAAAAAGTCAAGGTCGATCTCAAGATTGTCGAGAGTGCCTTTGCTTTGATAACTTACAGATCTGGTGACACCAAATCCACCATTGACGGAGAGTTGCAGTTTACCGTCCTTTGACAATGGGGTGAAGAAATTAAAGTCGGAGCTGTAACTATAGGAAGGTTTCTTAGTGTTCACCGGAATCGAATATCTGACGCTGTTCTCATCAAACCAAATGGCTGACACCTGCGAATTGGAGGAATAATCTCCGAACAGCCATCCATTGAACCGGGCTTTCCCCCAAGAGCCCCTGTAGGTGGTGGTCACAGATTCTTTTGTAACCGGTTTAAGGTAAATGTTTCCGGCCGTGATCCTTGTCGGATTGACAATGTTGAATGTCGGCACAATGCTGGCGGAAGAAGGCCTGGCCGTTCTGCTGGACAGTCTGAAATACACATTGTTGTTCTTGTCGGAATATCTCACGTTCACGAAAGGCGAAAGCGTTGTCTGCCACTCGTCAACCCCTGTCTTGGTGTCAAGCCCGAAAGAGCGGGCGTAGTTCTCGTTCTTGTAGAGCCTTGCCTGACCACCGAACTGCACGTTGGTCTTTCCCTTGTTGAACTGAGCCAGAAGCTGTCCCTCATTGGAGAAATAATAGTTGTCCGACACCGACGAGTAGTAGTCGTTGGCCGATCCGTCAGCATTGGACGCGTCACTGGTTGACTTCCTTACACTATAGCGCGAGCTCAATGTCGCGGACAGCGCCCAGTTCTTGCCGAACGGCTCGACGTATTTGAGCGATCCGCCTATGTCACTGTAACTGCCGTCCTTGTCGTAAATCAGATCACGAATGTCCTCTTTGCCTGAAGAAGCGAACGTTGTTTTTGAATATTCTGTCGATTTTCCGTCATTCGCACTCAAAGTGTAGTCAAGATCAAGGGTCAACGCGCGTTTATCTTTGCCGAGTTTCTTGATTCCGGCGCTCAAATCACCTCCGGTGGAGATTCCACTCTTCTTTGAAAATGTGTTTGACACCGAACGGTTTCTCTCCACACCTTCCATAAGCGACTGTGTGTTGCCAGTGGAAGTGTTGTTGTAGTCATACCAGGAAAAGTATGGCTCAAAGTAAAGTGATGTCTTCTTCCTGTTTTTCTTTTTGAACTCGGCGCGCACACTGAACTTGTCCAGATTGCCGTTCTCAACCTCGCCTGAAGTGTCGAAAAGGTCGCCATCCTCCTTGAATGAAGTCCGGTCAGTCCTCGAACGCTTGTCCACGTTCTCTGATGAGTAAACAACCGAAGCATCTGTGGTGAAGCCTTTTATCACATCCGAGTTCAAGTTCGTCCCCACCTGCCATCTTCTGTGCATGCCATTGTACGGCAACGACGGGACATCGCTCTCATTACCGTCATACATGACCAGCATCCCGGATCCGGGAGCCATGAAATTGTAGCCGTTGGCTATGGTCGTGAGCTGGTTCTTCTCGCCGTAGGCCGAGACCATCGCGGAGCCGCTGAAGAGCAGATCCTTCCTTTCCTTGAATCCGTTGTCATCCTTGCCTGAAGCTGTCGTTCCTCCCGAGAGTTTGGCGTTGCCGAACCATCCGCTCTTATATTCCTCCTTCAGCTCGACATCCATCACCTTCTCCTTGTCCCCCTTGATGCCGGTGAACTCGGCGGACTCGGACTCCTTGTCGATGACCTTCACCTTGTCAACGATCCGGGCCGGAAGGTTGTCGAGAGTGGCCTTGTTGTCCCCAAGGAAGAACGTCCTTCCTCCGACCGTTATCTTGCTGACTTCCTTGCCGTTGACCTTGACGGTTCCGTCCTCGCCTACCTCCACGCCTGGCATCTTCTTCAGCAGATCCGCAAGGTTGTCGTTGGACATCACCCTGAACGAGGAGGCGTTGTAGACGAGGGTGTCCCCTTTCATCTCCATCGGAGTCCCGACCGCGGAGACAGACGCCGCCTTCAGCATCTTGTCGTCCGGTCTCATCAGGATCGTCTTCGCGTCATAGTTGCCACGGACATAAATCTTCTTATAGACAGGTCTGTAGCCGAGATATTCAATACAAAGCAGATGCTCTCCTTTCGCCACTTTCTTCAACTCAGCCTTGCCGAGCGTGTCCGTCAGGGCGAAACTGGTGATGACCGTGTCCTTAGGATGCCTGAGATACGCCGAAGCGAACGCGATAGGCTCCCGCGTCAGCGAGTCAAGGACCTGCGCCTTCACCGTGAATGAAGTGCGTCCGAACATATCTTCAGATATGGCGATCTGAGCATCAAGCCTGGCTGTAAAAGACGCGGCGAAAAGCAAGGCGAGCGCGATGTATATTCCTTTCATCTAATTAAGCGGCAATAGAATAACCCTCTATTTATGAATTATGAACGCTTATTTGACGGGGATGCTGCGGCCCGGTTCTCCGAAACTCAATTTGGCGTCGACCTCGCGTATGTCATCATCCGAGAACTTGATGGTCCATTTCGGCATCGTCATCAGTTCGAAAAGCGCGGCCTCGGTCATCGGAGCCGTGTAACGTATGCGGATGCATGGCTCCAGATCATCGTTAAGGGTGAGGTATGTTCCCAGAACCCCTTCATGGGAGGACAGATGGTTACTGAGGAATGGCATCCCTCTCTTCACGATAGGCTTCTCGTAGTTGCGGTCAACAATCTCGTACCACCACTGGGCCGTGTCAAGATTGGTTTCACGGGCATACTCAGCGGCGAACTGGTCGAACATCATCCTTAGGTAGTCTGGAGTGGAGATCATGGTGCTTCCCTTCTCCAAACGGATGAACTTGAATCCGAGATCCATCGTCTTGACCCCGCCGCCGTGAACCGGCATCTCAAGGGTCTTCTTCTCGACAATATTCTTAAACCACGCCTCGTCCAGATCCTCGTCAGGCGCCATGTACACTTTGACGATGAGAGGGCACTCGTAGATGGACTCCAGACCGAATATCTTCTTTTCCGTGAGTCTCATCTGCATTCCGAGGTAGTTGAGGTCGAGTTTGTCGAACATCTTTTCCGTCCTGATGGTCACGCACTTGAGCGAGTCGTATTGCTCCGGCTCCAGGCTGTTGACCCTGAACTTGGAAGGGACGAAGATCAGAGCCTCGACCTTCGCGGCGTCGATGGCGTTGGCGTCATAGGTGACCACGACCGTGTGGCTTCCGACGAATGTCCTGACTCCATGGACTCCCGCCACCTTCTCCATCCTGGCCTTGAAGGCCATCGAACTGCCGAAGCACTTGACCGACTTGAGGCCTTCCATCCTGACCGTCTCCAGTTTCATTCCCGGTTCTATCCCCCACTTCTCGTCGATTGTAGGCACCTCAAACTTTCCTCCGATGATGAACGCTATGGCGACAGCCACGACAGTCAGCACCGCAGGAATATACTTGGCTGACTTGCAGCGTTTTCCATCAACCTCCTTTCTTACGCCGACACTGAGGGCGCCAAGAGGGCAGGAGGCGACACACTCGCCGCAAAGGGTGCAGTCAACAGAATTGACCTTGCCTTCAAATGACGGGACATCAATATTATAAGGACAGTTCTTCTGGCAGAGACGGCAGTTGCCTTTGCATTTGCCGTTGTCGATAACCACGCCGAGCAGCTGCGGCTTTGGCCTTCCGCAAAGGATCTCCAGCAGGTAACCGAGCAGACACATGGCTCCAAGCAGCCAGACCCAAGGCAGCTGTAGTCCGAGAAGGCCAAGAATCCACCACACACCCACAAGCACGACCATCCACACCCAGAATTTGAGGGAGTTGCAGATCGCTCCGAGCGGGCAGATGTACTTGCACCAGAACCTGTCCACAAAAAGACCGGGGATAAGCACAAGCGCCAAAGCGGCGACGGACATCCAAAGCGTGATCTCACCCTTGAATCCCGTGGCCGTGGCGTAGTACGGGTCGAAATTCTTGCAGAAGAGCTCGCTTGCGGTCAATGTCATGTAGAAGGTGATGAACAGAAGCACGTACTTCACGATCCTCAGCACCTTGTCGGCGACACTGCGCTCATTGATGTTGAAGGCGTTGAACCCGATGGCCTGCCTGAGTTTCTTCAGAAGATCCTCCACCGTTCCGACGGGACAGAGATAGCCGCAGAACAGCTTGCCGAGAAGCACGACTGCCGCCGCGAGGACAACACCCATCGCGATCTGCATGCTTGTCATCGAGCAAGGCAATGAACCGTTGGCGAAATAGGTTCCCAATGCCTCCAGGCCGCCGAAAGGGCAGTATTTTTCCGGATCCGGAGCATTCATGTCAGTGAACACGAGCGAAGCGAGTCCGCTCAAGAAGAAAACCAGCAGCGCCAGCACTCCCCACTGGAGAAGATACTTCGGCCAATTGGACTTGAAGGTAGATTTCTTTGCCATATCAATGTGTCATTTATCGTCACGGACATCGTACCTTTCGGCACTCATCTCTAATTTTGCGAATATACAATTAAAATCCTTCAAAACACACATTTCCGAAGCTAAATAATCATTAACGCTTACTAAATTATGGCAAATCAACAGAACGAACGCAAAACCGGACAATCGGGCGCGATCCTGCATCATATATTCGGGAATAATTTGGAATATCGACTTAATTTCCTACATTTGCCCGCTACATTTAATAACACTATTTTTAGATAGCTTATGTTCAAGATTCTTGAAAGAGTGATGCTGACTCCTAACATCTGCAAGATGGTGGTGTCGGCTCCAAGGATTGCCGAGGCCGCCAAACCTGGGCAGTTCCTGATTGTCCGCTCCGACGAAAAGGGCGAACGCATACCACTTACCATCAGTGACTACGACAGGGAGAACGGCACGGTGACCATCGTCACCCAGCTCATAGGAGCGTCATCGGCCGCGATCATCTCCAAGGCCGAAGGCGAGTTCTTCAGCGATGTCGTGGGACCTCTGGGCAACCCTTCCGCCTTCGTTGACAAGACGGATGAGGAGCTGAAAGGCCAAAGGTACATATTCATCGCCGGCGGTGTCGGCACCGCTCCGGTCTACCCTCAGGCTAAATGGCTGCACGAGAGAGGCATAGCGGTCGATGTCATCATCGGAGCGAAGACCAAGGATCTTCTTATCTACAAGGAAGAGCTGGCCTCCGCCTGTGACAACCTCTACCTTTGCACTGACGACGGTTCGGAAGGATTCCACGGAATGGTCACCGGCCTGCTTGAGAAACTGGTCAATGAGGGCAAGGAATATACCCAGGCAGTGTCAATCGGCCCTATGATCATGATGAAGTTCTGCACCTTGACCTGCAAGAAACTCGGCATCCCTGAGGACGTTAGCCTGAACATGCTGATGGTGGACGGCACGGGGATGTGCGGTGCATGCCGCGTGACCGTGGCCGGAAAAGTGAAGTTCGCATGCGTGGACGGTCCTGAGTTCAACGGCTACGACGTTGATTTCGACGAGGCCATGAGGCGTCTCGGACAGTACAGGCCCGAGGAGACGGAGGTTAAATCTAAAATGGGAATATAATGGCACAGAGAATACCAAGAGTACCGGTACGCGAGCAGGATCCGAAGGTACGCGCGCATAATTTCGAAGAGGTCTGCTACGGCTACAACCTTGAGGAAGCCACGACAGAGGCCACACGCTGTCTCCATTGCAAGAATCCCCGCTGTGTGCAGGCCTGCCCTGTCAGCGTGAAGATTCCTGAATTCATCGCCAAGGTGGCCACAGGTGACATCGCCGGAGCCGCCGCCATCATCGCCGAGGACTCCTCCCTTCCAGCCGTCTGCGGACGTGTCTGCCCGCAGGAGAGCCAGTGCGAGGGCAGCTGCATCCTCGGTGTCAAGGGTGAGCCGGTGGCCATCGGAAAGCTGGAAAGGTTTGTGGCTGACTACTCTGCCACGACCGACACCAATCCTGTCGAGGCACCAGCCGCTCCGACCCCTGGCCGCGCGAAGGTTGCCATCATCGGTTCCGGCCCTGCAGGCCTGGCCTGCGCCTCCGACCTCGCCAAGAAAGGCTACGATGTCACGATCTTCGAAGCCCTCCACAAGGCCGGCGGTGTGTTGGAATATGGCATCCCTGAGTTCAGGCTTCCCAAGGACACCGTCCTCAAGCGCGAGATCGACGCTGTCAAGGCGCTCGGAGTCAAAATAGAGACCGATGTGATTGTCGGAAGGACGGTCACCATCGACCAGCTGATGGACAAGGAAGGCTTCAAGGCTGTGTTTGTCGGCACGGGAGCCGGTCTGCCGAAATTCATGGGCATTCCGGGCGAGAATCTCAACGGGGTTTTCTCCGCCAATGAGTTCCTGACGAGAAACAACCTTATGAAGGCTTTCCGCGAGGACCACCTGACCCCGATCCACGCCGGGAAGAAGTGCTGTGTCGTCGGTGGAGGAAACGTGGCGATGGATGCCGCGAGAACAGCCCTGAGGCTTGGCGCCGACACGACGATTGTCTATCGTCGTACCGAGAACGAGCTTCCTGCAAGAAAGGAGGAGGTTCATCACGCCAAGGAAGAGGGCATTGACTTCCAGATGCTTACCAACCCGGTTGAGATTCTCGGTGACGAGAAGGGCTGGGTAAGGGCGATCAAGTGCATCAGGATGGAGCTCGGTGAGCCTGACGCAAGCGGCCGCCGCTCCCCTGTCCCGATTCCGGGATCCGAGTTCGAGATCCCGACTGAGACCGTGATCATGGCTCTTGGAACTGCTCCGAATCCGTTGATCGTCAACACGACGAAGGGACTTCAGGCCACACGTCGTGGCGGACTTGAGGCTGACGCCGAGGGTCGCACGACCAGAGAGGGCATATTCGCCGGCGGTGATGCCGTCACCGGTGCCGCGACAGTGATCCTCGCGATGGGTGCGGGGCGCAAGGCAGCGGCGGCGATTGATGAATATCTCAGTTCCAAGTAACTGAGATATACTTCACCCCCAGTCACTCCGTGACAGCCCCGGTGGGGCACGGGGAAAGGATTCCCCGAATCCCCTTCGGTCGCTACGCTCCAAATACCCATATTCTAAGTAATTATATTCCAGACAACTATATTCTTAGGAATTAGAATAGGGACCAACTGCAATAATCCCCTTCGGGTGATCCTCCCCGCTAAAGCGGGTTCCCTCCCTCTTCGGGAGCCAAAGTCACCCAAAGGGGATTATTACCAGTTAAACTTACATATTCATTAATTATCCGCAGCCAATATATTGACGGCCACCATCTCACAATTTCATATATTCAGAAATAATTGCTAAATTCGCACTCGGATTGTCTGAAAGACTTTATGTTGAGGAAATTGTCCATAGTGCCGATCTTTCTGGCGATGATGATGGTGACGCTGGCGACTGTGCTGCCGCATCATCACCATGAGACTATGATCTGCATTGTGGAGGAGGTCTGCGGGATGGACGGTTGCTGCGACGACGAGCACACGCACCATTCGGATGCGAACCACAATCAGGACGAAAGCCGCTGCGTGGCGCACAAGCAGTACTGCCCGTCGGAAAGGCTGCACATTGACAATCAAGATTTTGGCATTGACGCCGGCGACATATTCCCGATCCTTGCCATTCTCTCCAACCTACTGACCATCACCTCCGAAAGCACCGCTAATGAATATGCTTCCGGGGATCTCATACCATCTATCGCACCGCCATTGGTCTCTTCAATGGCTCCCAACGCCCCGCCCGTCGCTGCGTAACATTCAGTCCACCATCTTGGTTCCGCATCAAGTGCGATAAGCGCAAATTACTGAATGTTAACCGATTGCAAATCCCTGCCCGGCTAAATCGGAGGGCAGGACTTACGAATATACTGATTATCAACACAGTACGGGAAACAGCCATTTTTACGGAATGACCATCCGTGCGATGTGATAAGCGTCAAACGGAGGCAATAATGCTAATTAACAGGTCGGGACGCGTACAATGAATAGAGAGAGGCGGAATCAGCCTATTCAATAATTTTAGGATATTTATAACTCAAATATTCACTTAAAAACATATATTCACTTAAAATGAAGAAAACGATAATAACGTTGATGGCATTCTGCGCTATTTTGGCAGGGTGCGGTAACCATTCAAATCACGGGGATCACAATCACGATCACGAGGCTGAGGCTCACGAGGAGCACGAGCACGGGCATAACCATAGTGGCGAGGCCTGCAAGGGGCATAACCACGAACACGAACACAGCCACGGTGAGGCTGACGGGCACGAGGACGGTCACGGGCACGATGGCGAGATCGAGGTGAGCCTTGAGCGCCAGAAAACATTCGGAATCACGACCGACACTGTAGCCGTGGGTGATTTCAATGAGGTGATCCACACAAGCGGACAGATTCTATCCGCTATGGGAGACGAGATGACCGTAGTGGCGAAAAGTTCCGGAGTCGTCAGCTTCGGGAAACTGGCAGAGGGCTCGGCCGTAGGTAAAGGCTCGCTGATCGCGACAATCTCATCCAAGGAACTCGGTGGCGGAGACCAGCTTGCTAAGGTAAAAGCCACATACGAGGCAGCGAAGAAAGAATATGAACGAGACATTCAACTGAGCAAGGACAACATTGTCAGCGAAAGCCATTTGGATCAAAGCAAACTGGCATACGAACAGGCCAAGGCAGAGTACGATGCGCTGGCTTCCGGCACATCCAAGGATGGTAACGTCAGCGTCACTTCCCCGCTTGGCGGATTCATCAAGAAACTCAACGTCAACCAGGGTGACTATGTCGAGACCGGAACCCCGATCGCGGTTGTCAGCCAGAACAGAAGGTTGAGGCTCCGCGCCGATGTCTCCGAGAAATACTACGGACTCATCAGCGGAATCAAGGACGCCAACTTCTCAACATCCTACAGCGACGAGACCTACAATCTGAAGGCTTTGAACGGCCGGTTGGTCGGCTACGGAAAGGCCTCTGACGGAGACTATTATATTCCTGTGACATTCGAGTTCGACAACAAGGGAGACCTTATTGCGGGATCCTATGTGAATGTCTATCTGAAATCATCCTCGTCCTCAAGGGCCATAAGCGTTCCGGTCGGAGCGGTGGTCGAGGATCAGGGAGTTTACTACGTTTTCGTGCAGAATGACGAGACCGGCTTCCTCAAACGCGAGGTCAAACTCGGACAGTCTGACGGGCAGAGAGTCCTGATAAAGAGCGGATTGAACGAAGGCGATGTTGTTGTGGCCACAGGTGCCATCCAGGTGAAACTCGCTTCCGTAACAGCCGTTCCGGCAGGTCACACACACAGTCATTAGGCCTATGGAACAGCTCAAACACGAAAACGGACTGTTGAACGGAATCATCCGGTTCTCACTCAACAACCGAATGGTGATCCTTGTGATCGCCGCACTCTGCCTCGTAGCGGGGATATATTCAACAATGCACACTGAAGTCGATGTGTTCCCGGATCTGAACGCGCCGACTGTGGTCGTGATGACGGAAGCAGAAGGGATGGCTCCGGAAGAGGTCGAAAGACTCGTCACTTTCCCTATCGAGACCGCCGTCAACGGTGCGACAAACGTGCGCCGCGTACGCTCGTCATCCGCAACCGGATTCTCTATCGTCAACATCGAATTCGACTGGGGAACAGACATTTACAAAGCCCGCCAGATCGTCTCCGAGAAAATAGCGATGGTCGGTGCTGACCTTCCAGAGAATGTCGGCAACCCGACTCTCGGACCTCAGGCCTCAATCCTCGGCGAGCTGATGATCATCGGCCTGACCGCCGACACGACCTCTATGCAGGACCTTCGCACGATCGCCGACTGGACGATCAGGCCAAGACTCCTCTCGACCGGCGGCGTTGCCCAAGTCGCGGTGATGGGCGGAGACATCAAGGAATATCAGATCCTGATGGACCCAGGCAAGATGCGCCGTCACGGAGTCTCGATGGACGAGGTCATCTACGCCGTCAAAGGAATGAACCAGAATGCCTCCGGCGGCACTCTCTATGAATATGGCAATGAATATATCGTCCGTGGCCTTCTGTCCACCAACGATATAGATGAAATGAAAAAGGCTGTGGTGAAGACCTCGGAAAACGGTTTGCCGATCACATTGGACGCAATCGCTGACGTGCGTATCGGCCCCAAGACTCCGGTTCTCGGCGTGGCCTCCAACGACGGCAAGCCTGCCGTGCTGCTGACCGTGACCAAACAGCCGAACACCAACACTTTGGCTCTCACCGGAAGGCTTGACAACGCACTTGGCGAGCTCAAGGCGAACCTCCCGGCTGACGTTAAGATCAACTCACAGATTTTCCGCCAGTCCAGGTTCATCGACAGTTCGATCGACAACGTGAAGAAGTCCTTGATCGAGGGTGCGATATTCGTGATAATCGTGCTGTTCATATTCCTGATGAACTGGCGCACCACCATCATCTCCCTCATCTCAATCCCGCTTTCCATCGTCTTCTCTTTGCTGGCGATCCGTTGGATGGGACTGACGATCAACACGATGAGCCTAGGCGGAATCGCCATCGCCATAGGTTCGCTTGTGGACGACTCGATTGTGGACGTGGAGAATGTGTTCAAGCGATTGCGGCAGAACCGAGAAAAACCTGAAAATGAGCGGGAGAGCGTAATCAAAGTTGTTTACGAGGCCTCGAAAGAGGTCCGTATGCCGATGCTTAACTCAACGCTCATCATCATCGCGAGCTTCCTGCCTCTCTTCTTCCTCTCCGGAATGGAAGGAAGGATGCTCAAGCCGCTGGGAATCACGTTCATCATCTCCCTGATGGCATCCACGCTTGTGGCACTGACTGTCACACCTGTCCTTAGCTCATTCCTTCTCGGCTCACAGAACAGCGACAAGACCGGACGTGAGCCGGCGCTGGTTCGTTGGCTGAAGAAATACTACGGGAAAGCCCTTAATTGGTCTCTCGGCCACAAGAAGACGATTCTCTGCGGAGTAGGCGCTCTTTTGGTCGCCGCTGTGGTCATGTTCTTCACTCTCGGAGGAAGCTTCTTGCCCGCCTTCAACGAAGGCTCGTTCACAATCTCCATCAGCACTGTTCCTGGAATATCCTTGGAGGAGTCTGACCGTATGGGCCGCACGGCGGAGGAGCTCCTGCTCAGCATCCCGGAGATCAAGACCGTGGGTCGTAAGACAGGCCGGGCGGAACTCGATGAACACGCATTCGGAGTGAACAGCTCTGAGTTTGAATGCCCGTTCGAGCTTGGTAAGAAAACCAGAAAGCAGTTGACCGAAGAGGTACGTCAGAAATTAGCCGTGCTTCCTGGAGTGAACATTGAGATCGGAGGTCCTATCTCTCACAGAATCGATGCGATGCTCTCCGGAACAAAGGCCAACATCGCCATAAAGTTGTTCGGCTCGGATCTCAACAAGATGTACGAGATCGGCCAGAAGATCAAGACATCAATCTCTGGTGTGGAAGGCATCGCTGACATCAATGTGGAGCAGCAGGTCGAAAGGCCGGAGCTGAACATCACCCCGAAGCGCGAGATGCTCGCCCGCTACGGAATATCCCTGCCCGAGTTCGCCGAAGTAGTGAGGGTGATGATGGAAGGCGAAGTCGTTTCGACAGTCTATGAGGGCAACCGCTCGTTCGACCTCACGTTGAAAGTCAATGATGACGCACGCTCAAGCATCGAGAGGATTTCCGATCTGACCATAGACACCGGTGACGGCAAGAAGGTTCCACTGTCCTATGTGGCCGACATCAAGTCATCGGCCGGACCGAACACTATCAACCGCGAGAACGTCAGCCGTAAGCTGGTCGTTTCCTGCAACGCCACCGGTGGAGAACTCGCCAAGGCCGTCGGAGCCATCCGAGAGAAGATAGCCGAGAACATCGAACTCCCTGAAGGTTACCATATTGAATACGGTGGACAGTTCGAGAGCGAGGAAAGGGCATCCAAGACCATCGCCCTCGTGAGCATATTCAGTATATTCATCATCTTTATGCTTCTGTACGGCGAGTTCAAGAACATCTCGCAGTCGCTCGTCGTGCTGCTAAATCTGCCGCTGGCGCTCATCGGAGGCGTGTTCGCCATATTCTTCACCGACGGAATCCTGAGCATTCCGGCCATCATCGGATTCATCTCGCTGTTCGGCATCGCGACCCGCAACGGTATGCTCCTGATCGACCGCTACAATGTGCTCGCATCGGAGGGGCATTCGCGCGAGGAGGCTGTGATGATCGGCTCGCTGGACAGGCTGAACCCGATTCTTATGACCGCCATCACTTCCGCGCTGGCACTGCTTCCGCTCGCGCTTGGCGGCGACCTGCCGGGCAACGAGATCCAGTCCCCTATGGCTAAGGTGATCCTCGGCGGACTATTCTCCTCCACCCTGCTGAACGGGTTCGTCGTGCCGGTGATCTATCTCATCAACTCCAAGTCCAAGAAACATGGCTGATGAAAAAGAAGCAGTTTTGAATTGTTTGAAATGTACTTTAAGGTGATAATTCTTCATTTTCTTCCCGCTTCTTCAGTCAGACAGCACCACTGTCTTACTTGGAAGAAGCGGTCGAAACTGATGTTTTTCACTCTCACATTTTCAGACAAACAAATCAAAACAGCTTCTAAAAGTCACTTCGACAAGATCAGTGACCGAAAAAGCAACACTTTGGTCGCTGAGTCCGTCGAGGCGACTGAAAATCATCGTCACACACTCCATTGGTCGCTGAGCCTGTCGAGGCGAACCAACTGAAACAACAAGAATTATAGTAATATTTTAATATGAAACACCGTAATATTAATAAGTTATTATTAACTATTTATATCTGTGCAGGAAGCACCTTTGCGGTCTACGCACAGACCTCCACAGAAGCCGTCCTCCGGCAAATAGAGACAAACAATCCGCAGCTGAAAGCCGCAGCCGCTGAAGTGGAAGCCGAGAAACTGGCCAACCGTGCAGACGCATTGCTGGAGAACCCGGAGTTCGAGTTCAACTACCTGTGGGGAGCCGACGGCATCGGCAACAGACGTGACTTCCGCGTTACCCAAGCGTTCGATGCAGCCACTCTGACCGGTATGAAATCCAGACAAGTAGCCGGACAGAACGAACTTGCCACACTGCAATACAAAGCCGAGAGGCTTGACGTGCTACTCGAAGCCAAGCAAGCCTGCATCGATCTTATCTACTACAACGCCCTTAAAGCCGAACTGGACACTCATCTGGCACAGGCACAGACTCTCGCGTCGTCTTTTGAGAAAAGGCTGAAAGCCGGTGGAGCCAATGTCCTCGATCTCAACAAGGCCAAGGTGCATCTGACAAGCGTACGTGGCCAGATCTCACAAGTAGAAGTTGAGCGTCAGACCCTGCTGGCGAAACTGAAGAGCCTCAACGGTGGGAACGACATCGCTCTTGAAGATTCCGCCTACGGCCTTTCAGACAACTTGCCATCCGATTTCGATTCGTGGTACGAGTCGGCGTCGCAGAAAAATCCAGTCCTGCAATATGTCCGTCAGGAGGTTACTGTAGGCAAAAAACAGTTGTCCATCGACAAGACTGCCTGGGTACCTGAACTGACCGTCGGCTATATGAGCGAGCTCACGACATCAGACAAGTTTCGAGGCGTGACAGTGGGTGTGAATATTCCTCTGTGGAGCAACGCCAACAAAGTGAAGCAGTCCCGCGCGAAGATCGCCGCCGCAGAATCCCGCAAGGCTGCCGCAGAGCAGCAGTTCTATTTCGACCTTCTGGTCCAGTATAACCGCGCCGCCAGCCTCAAGGAGAACTCCGAACTGATGCGCGCCTCCCTAAGCGAGACCGACAGCCGTGACTACCTGCTGACAGCCCAGTCCCGAGGCGAGATCTCGATGATTGAATATCTCGTCGAGACCGACCAGTACTATGAAGCCCTGGAGCAGACCCTCGCCGCCGAGCGAGACTACCACCAAGCCCTCGCCCAGCTGAACGCTGTGGAGTTATAGACCCAATCGAGCAGTAATCCCTGCATGGCATCTAACCGATTAATAATGAATATTAAGAGACATCTCGTGGTTCAGTTTCTTGAACCACGAGATATTTCTTTTCTCTGACAATCAAGATGTTATCTGCCACGAGCGTTCAGGGCACACTCAGCCTCCACTTCAACACTCACTTCAACTTCAACCCTTGACTCTCAACTGTATCACTAATTCAGCCTCAATCGTCCTCCGGATCATCACCTCAAGCCCGCTCTACTTTCAGGGAAGCGAAGTAGTAAAAAGCAGCCGTGGCACTCCACTAATTGAATATTAAGCAAAAGGGCTATTTCGTGGTGTAAGAAACCATACCACGAAATAGTTCTATCAATTGGAAATCAACACATTATCTGCCAACCTCACCCATCCAGTTCTCACGTGCAGCTAGTGCAACGGCCAGTGCCCAAGCCCGGGCATTACAAAAATATCCAGTGCACCACAAAAATATTTTGGAGTCAGTGCAGAATTGTCTATATTGTAAATGATTAAAGGTTGATTTGTTAGAAATGTTCTTTGTGAGGAAAACTCTTCTAAGAAAACAATCTAAACAGATTCCAACAAGCGGCGAATCAAATTTAAACACTTACTTTAAACTAATAACTATGGTAGGGTCGAGGTGCGGGAGCCATCAGGGAAACACTGTGGCACACATATTTCAAAGGGCGCGGAATGGGTTCGTTGTGTTCTACAACGTCAAAGATTCATTGTTTTTCATCACATCATTTTGTATTATCGCCCGACAGCATGGTGTCAAGGTGTTGGCACTATGCCTGATGTACAATCATGTTCACATTCTGCTGGACACAGATGACAAAGAATCTATAAGACTGTTCATCAAGGAACTGATGTCGTACTTCTGCAAATCATACAACCGCAGGTATGGGCTTTCCGGAGTGCTGTTCGATAGCTACGGTGTGTCGCTGAAGAAAGGAGACAAAGCCATTAGGACAGCTTTGGCTTACGTCAACAACAACCCGGTCGAAGATCACATCTGCGGGAAAGCCGAGGAGTGGCGATGGAACTTTCTGGCATATTCGGACTCTGACCACCCATATTCAGAGAAGGTCAATTTAGGCATTGCATCAAGAAGGCTGAGGAGAGCGGTGGCCAAAGTGAAGTACCTGCATGCGACCGAAAGACCTTTGACATACGAAGTGCTTGACAACCTCTTCGACTCGCTTGTCATAAAAGAAAAACAACAACTGGTGGACCTGATAATCAATGAATATGCAATCGTTGATTTCCGCCAGGCCATCAGTTTTTATGGCGATTACGACAAGATGCTTATAGCATTCGCCAGCAACACTGGAAGTGAATACGAGATCAGCGAGCCTTTTGACCCGCATTCCGGTCAGGCATACCGGAAAATGGCGGACTATCTGGCCAGGGAGAACAGGTTCAAATCAATCGGCGAGGTGATCAATCTCCCATTAGGAAAGTTAGTGGAATATTTAGACGAACTTGTCAGCCAATGTGGTGTCAGGCAATGCCACGCGATGAAGTTCCTGCACATCATCCAGAATCGCCTTGGCACCTAAATACTTGATAATGTGCGAAATAAACTTTCTCATGGTTATCATTTAGAAACCACGAGAAAGCCTTTTTAATTAATAATCAATACATTATCTGCCAAGCCCTCCGAAAAAGCTCGTTTGGACTGTGATGTCTCAGCTTGAAATAATAATCCAAATCTGCGATCTTGGCTCGATGAAAGGCTGTGCGCTCCAGCGAAGCTACTCTGCGGCGGCGATGCACTCGAGTCCCTCGTTGAGAGAGACGGTAATCCTATTCATTGGAACCAGCGAAGCTACTCCGCGGCGGCGATGCACTCGATCTCGACGAGGGCTCCTTTCGGGAGGGTCTTGACGGCGAAGGCGCAGCGGGCCGGGAACGGGGCTTTGAAGAACTCGGAATAGATTCCGTTCATCGCGGCGAAATCATTCATGTCAGCGAGGAATACGGTGGTCTTCAGGACTTTGTTGAGGTCGGAGCCAGCCTGCTCGAGGATTGACTTGAGATTGGTCAGGGACTGACGGGTCTGGGCCTCCACTCCCCCTTCCGGGAACGCACCGGTGGCAGGATCGATAGGAAGCTGGCCGGAAACGAAGATGAAACCGTTATGCTCGATGGCCTGGCTGTACGGGCCGATGGCGGCAGGAGCCTTTTCTGTGCTTATCTGTCTCATAAAATCAAATTTTTGCCAAATTTAGGAAATTGAAAAGTAATTTGCCAAAAAACTACAGACAGAGTCAAAAGGGCTTCCAAGAAACTTCGCAAACATAGTAGTAAGCGTTAATAAATAAGATGCAGCTTTGAATAGTTTGAAATGTTCTTTGAGGTGAAATAATCTTGGTAAAGATTTGGCGGTATTTTAGAGGATGATGCCTTTGGGAGGTAGGAGTGTGCCGGTGGCACATGGCTGATGGGAAAAGACATATAGACCGAAAAGACATTCAAAGATAGCCAAGTTATTCTTTAAGGATTACATAATTGGTGGTAAAATGTGTAAATTTGTAGAACGAACATTAAAAACACATTTTACTATGGCACTCGAACAACAGATCCAGAAGGACATAATGGAGGCGATGAAGGCTCACGATGAGTCTCGCCTTAACGCGACAAGAGGCATCAAGTCAGAGATTCTCCTCGCGAAGACATCAGGAACGGAACACGAACTCTCAGACGCTGACGTGCTGAAAATCATCCAGAAGCTCGTGAAGCAGCGCAAGGAGTCCGCTGAGCTCTACACCCAGGGCAACCGTCCGGAACTCGCCGAGAAAGAACTCGCCGAGATGAAGGTGATGGAAGCCTACCTGCCGAAGGCACTTTCCGAGGACGAGGTCAGGAATATTCTTAAAGAGGTTGTCGCCGAGGTCGGAGCGACCGGTCCTAAAGATATGGGCAAGGTTATGGGAGCGGCGACCAAGAAGTTGGCAGGACAGGCTGACGGCCGTTTGATCTCGACTATCGTAAAGGAACTGCTCGCACAGTAGTATTTTATAAATATTTGCACAGTAGTGTTTTATAAATATTTGAAGAACAACAGCATCTATGATTAAGGAATCACGGAATATTGCTGCTGCGATCGCCGCGCTGACATTGTCGGTCGCGGCTTTCGCGCATAGTAAAGAGAATGTGGCCGCCGGCGCTTCGACAGGCTCAGCGACCGGGCAGGATCTCTACAAGGAGTTCCAGAATCCGCCGAAGTCCGCCCGCCCGAGGGTGTGGTGGCACTGGATGAACGGAAACATCACCAAGGACGGAATCAAGAAAGACCTTCTGTGGATGCAGAAGACCGGAATCGTAGGATTCCACAACTTCGACGCCGGCCTTGAGACCCCGCAGATTGTGGACAAGAGGCTCATATATATGACCCCGGAATGGAAGGACGCTTTCAAGTACGCCATCAACCTCGCGGACAGCCTTGACATGGAGATGACCATCGCAAGTTCCCCAGGCTGGAGCGAGACCGGCGGCCCGTGGGTCAAGGACGAGGACGCTATGAAGAAACTCGTCTGGAGACAGGTCGAGATCAAGGGCGGACAGCCTGTCAGCCTGAAACTCCCGGAGGGCTTCGACATCACCGGACCGTTTATGGATTTCACCGGCTCGTTCGACGGAGTATCTCAGGTTTTCCTCAGGAAAAAGTTCTATAGGGACATTGCCGTTGTCGGAGTGAAGCTCAGTGACAAGGACATCAACCTCAAAGAGTTGCATCCTGTAATCACTTCAAGCGGTTGCGATGCCACAGGCGAGGAAATGCTCGAAAGGATCACCGGTGACAGCGTCGGAGACTACCTCGACGTCAAAACCGACAAGAACGGCAAGTGCTGGATCCAGTACGAATTCGCTGAGCCTCAGACCATCAAGGCCGTTGTGGTCTCCGAGCTCAGGAAGGACACAAATCCTTACGTCCACACGAAGGAACTCCAGTACAGCGATGACGGAGTCAACTTCAAGAGCATCAACCTTTCCTATCAGGCCACGGCACAAAGGACCTACGCCATCCCGGCCACCACTGCCAAATATTTCAGACTCAGCCTTAAAGACAACAAAGGAAAGAAGGACTGCGAATTCGGAATAGCCCAATTCGCACTCTCAACGGTCACAAGAATCCAGCTCGCCGGAGACAAGGCCGGCAACAGTTTCTACCGCTTGCTCTGGATGGAGGACACTCCGTACAGCAGTGAGGCGGCCAGACTTGAGGATGTGGTCGATCTCACACCATACGTCAAGGACGGCACTCTCACATGGAACGCTCCGGAAGGCAACTGGAGAATATTCCGTTTCGGCTACAGCCTGACCGGCAAGACCAACCATCCCGCCTCACCGGAAGCCACCGGCCTTGAGGTTGACAAGCTCGACCCGAAAGCCATCACTGAATATTTCCACAACTACCTCCAGACCTACGTCGAGGCCTCCGGCGGAAAGCTCGGCAAGGGTGGCATTGAATATCTCCTCACAGACAGCTACGAGGCGGGAGCGCAGACGTGGACCAGGAATATGTTCGAAGAGTTCAAGGCCAGAAAAGGCTACGATCTTCTCCGCTGGATGCCAGCACTGACAGGAATGGTTCTGAACAACACCGAGGAGACCGAGCGTTTCCTGTTCGACTGGAGAAGGACGATCGGAGACATGATCTCCGAATACCACTACGACCTCCAGAACGAGATCCTGAAGCCTTACGGAATGAAGCGATACACGGAAAGCCACGAGAACTACCGCGCCAACCTCTCCGACGGAATGGACTGCAAGAGGTACGCCGAGATTCCGATGTCAGCCTTCTGGATGGACTACAAGAACGAAAAAATATTCAATCCTCGTTTCGAGGCCGACGTGCGCGAATCCGCCTCCGTGGCTCACATCTACGGCCAGAACATCGCCGCCGCGGAGTCGTTCACATCCGACGGCTACAGGGACGGGGCCTGGGTCTTCTCCCCTGCCGTGCTCAAACCAACAGCCGATGCAGCGATGGCCGCCGGACTGAACCGATTCGTGATCCACACATCACCTCACCAGCCGGTTGACGACAAGGTCCCGGGACTCGGTCTCGGAAAATACGGCCAATGGTTCGACCGTCACCAGACCTGGGCCGACCAGGCGAAGGCATGGACGGATTACCTTTCACGTAGCTGCTATATGCTCCAGCAAGGCCGTTTCGTGGCCGATGTCGCCTACTACTACGGTGAGGACAACAACGCAACGGGAATAATGCTCAAGAAAGTCCCGGCCCTTCCTTACGGCTACAACTACGACTATTTCAGCCCGTCCGTGATCCGTGATCTGGCCAAGGCCGAGAACGGACTTCTTACCGTTCCGAGCGGCATGAAGTACAAGGTACTGATGCTCGACGCCAACGTGAAACACATGTCAATCGACATCCTGCGGAAGATCAAGGTGTTCGCGGACGCCGGAGTCGTGATCTGCGGAGCCAAGCCTCAGAAACTCGCCGGCAACACCGGCACGGAGGAAGAGTTCAAGGCTCTTGTGAAAGACATCTGGAACACTGGCCGCAAGAATGTCACCGCAGGAGTGCCTGCGGAAAAAGTCCTTTCCGCCATGAGTCTCAAACCCGATTTCAGCATAGCAAGCGGAAACAACAAGGACATCAAGTTCGTCCACAGAAACCTTTCCGATGGTGAAATCTACTGGGTGACAAACCTTTCCAAGGACACGAGAGACATCACGGCTTCATTCAGGACAACGGGCAAAAAGCCTGTAATCTGGCACGCGGAGGACGCTTCAACCGAACCGGTCAGCTATGAGATCGCTGACGGCAGGACCAACGTAAAGATGAGCCTGACACAGCACCAGTCTGCCTTCGTCATATTCACAGAAAACACCGATGTGGCGAAAGTTGAGCTGCCTGAGACAAGCGAAGAGACAATCGTGGAGCTCAACACTCCTTGGTCAGTCAAGTTCCAGCAGGGACGCGGAGCTCCGGAAAGTGCGACATTCAACGAACTTACCTCACTTACAGAGAGTTCCGAGCCGGGAATCAAGTACTTCTCCGGAGCGGTGACATATTCGAACATATTCAAGTTAAAAAAGAAGGAAATTCGAGGCAAGGATTCCGTCATTCTGGATTTAGGTGATGTGAAAGATCTGGCGGAAGTGACCGTGAACGGAAAGAATCTGGGAGTGTTCTGGAACGCCCCGTTCAAGGTTGACATCACCAAGGCAGTGAGGAACGGAGAAAACACCATCGAGGTCAAGGTCATCAATATGTGGCACAACCGCCTCGTCGGGGATGTCCAGCCGGGTGTGACAAAGAAGATCACCTACACCCAGATGGAGTTCTTCAAGCCTGAGGAGCCGCTGCTCCCTGCCGGACTTATAGGGCCAGTCAGAATTATAGGAGAAACAACGACCAAATAATTGATCATGAATATTAAAAGGCTAATTTCCGCATTGATGGCAATCGCTGTCTGTGTTTCGGTTTCCGCTAAGAAACCGTTGAAACCGACACTCAGATTCGGTTCGGATGGAGAATTCAAGATTCTTCAATTCACTGACACTCATCTAATTCCTTCCAATGAGACAACTCCGCTTGTCTGGGAGAACATCAGGAACGCCATCACAGCGGAAAAGCCAGACCTGATCATGCTGACTGGTGACCAAGTCTATGCCAAGCCTGCTCTTGAGAACTACAGGATCCTTCTTGACACACTCGACAAATTCGGTGTGCCTTACGGGATTGTCTTCGGCAACCACGACAAGGAGTTTGATCAGACCAACGCCGCACTTTTGAAAGATGCGATGACCAGACCGCTTTGCGTCGCCGGAGACACCCCGGGTCTGCACGGAGAAGGCAATTATTTCCTTGAGGTAAAGTCTCACTCAGCGGACACGACCGCCTCTGTCGTATGGTGCTTCGATACCGGAAGCGAATCGCCGCTTTCCAAGAAAGCCATCAAGAGCTATGACTACGACTACGCCCATTCTGACCAGGTGGAATGGTACGGCAAGACAAGCGGCACCATCACCTCAGCACACGGCGGAAAGCCGCTTCCTTCCGTGGCGTTCATGCATATTCCTCTCCCTGAATATGCCTACGCGTACAGAGAAGACCTGAACTTCAAGGCGTACGGCACCCACCGTGAGACAATCTGCTCCTCGCATTTCAACTCGGGCCTTTTCTGCAAGATGCTGGAATGCGGGGACGTGATGGCTGTCTTCTGCGGGCACGACCACGACAATGACTGCTCTGTCGGCTACTACGGCATCATGCTGGCCTACGGGCGGTACAGCGGCGCGGCGACAGTTTACAACAACATCGGAATGAACGGCAGCAGAGTCATCGTGCTCCATGAGGGCGAACGGAAACTCGATTCGTACATCCGCCTGCGTGACGGCTCGACCAAAGACCTGACGCATTATCCTGAATATTACCAATGACAGCCTGTGGTCACCGAGCCTGTCGAAGCGACATGATCGTTTCAACTTGTAACGTCGCTTCGACAGGCTCAGCGACCGAGGATTTGCTCAGCGACTAGAAATACAGCTCAGTGACCGAAACCAAAGATAATCATTTTAAACCAACGATATTATGAAAACTGTTTTGAAAGCGCTTTGCACGGCTGGAGTGATGCTTTTAGGCATGGCATTGCCGGCCGGGGCGCAGACATCCTCCGGGGATGTCAAAGGGTACATGTACGAAGCCAACCTGATGGTCGGTGTGATGCAGATGGCATACGACAGCGACGAGTTTCCGTCTCGCCATTATTACAGGAAAGAGCTCAGTGATTTCTATGAGACATACACCGGAGATCCTGGCTTTTCAGCTTTCTACACAGCGGATTTCAATGTCTATCTCACCAAGTGGCTGAAAGTCGGAGCCAGCGCGGGCTACGCCAAAGCGTGGGCGAATGTGTTCGACCCTCGGGGCTACAAGAAGATCGGAGAAAAGACCTTGAACGACTACTCTCTGCTTGGACAGGCTAAATTCACATTCATCAACAGGCAGTTGTTCAGGATGTACGCCGGAATCGGTGCCGGAGCCTCCGTCTGGGCCGGGAAAGACCGCGGAGAAACATATTCCAAGATTCTCCCTGCCGTAGAGTTCATTCCGCTGGGTTTCCAATGGATGGATCATAAGATATACACGACGCTTGAGATTGTGGCCGGCACCAGAATGGGCGGAGTCAGAGGTGGATTAGGTTACAGATTCTAAACTTGAATATCATGAAAAGAATTTTATCAATCGCGACAGTGATCGCTGCGACAATTATCGCTGCATCATCATGCAGCAAGGCTGAGAAAGAGTTTGCAGGCAGCGATGGTGAGGTGACATATTCAATGGGTCCTTACATGATGTGCATCGCCAACAACCTGATAGTTGACAACCTCAAGATTCTGGAGTACAAAATCAAAGGAAAGGCCAACATCCAAAGCAAGACTTCTGTCATGACACCGGATGACCCGTCATACAGAATCCAGGGAGTAAAGGTTGAGAAAGCGGCGGAAGACAGCACGTGGATCGTCTCCAACAAGAATCTGGAATACTGGTTCCTCGGCGATGATTCATACCCTACCGACTATACAATAACAGCCAGAATGCTGCCAGGTGACTACAATCACTTCCACAGCTGGAAAGTCACCATCGAAGGTGAAAGACGGGAACAGAAAGGCTACTCCTGCAAATTCTCCACGCCGGAAGAGCCTCTTACCTACACGATCGGGGACACGGGATATTCATGGGGCAGCTGCAAGGGGCAACTGAATATGCTTGTGTACAAAGACGGCAAGGCCATTGATTCGATCGTCATGATCCTCCGCGGCGGGCTTGATGACTACAGCCTTGTCAGAACGTATTAATCGCTCCGGACAGACATCGTCACACCTTTAGTCTGATCAATCATGAGGATAAACGTAACAGGAGCGGCCTTAGCGACGCTCCTTGTTTTTTGTATAGGATTTAAGGCAAGCGCACAGGGCACGCTTCTGAAAGAGGCCAGATACGAAGTGAACCTGACAGTCGGCATTGTACCTGGCGCACTGGTTTCATCCAATGAGTTTCCGAATTCGACGGTACGACATAATCATGACTTATACTATTTCTACGAACCGTACTATTCAACCGGGATGTTTCCTGAAGTGTCTATGGATGCCAACATTATACTTAAGAAATGGTTGAAAGTCGGAGGAAAGTTAGGATACTACACATTGTGGGGAGACTTGATCGACCCGAAAACTCATAGAACGATCGGAAAAAAAGAGTTTTCCGACTTTTCTATTGCGGGTCAAGTCAGATTCACCTTTTACGAAAAGCCCCCGTTCAGTGTCTATGCTGGTATAGCGGCCGGAGCTACCTACAGACATGGCAATAATCAAGGCCACAGCATATCAAAATTGCTTCCAGCCTACGAGGTACTTCCTCTTGGCTATCAAATCTCCTACAAATCCGTCTATGGCATAGTAGAATGCGCCTTCGGCTCCATGGTTCTCGGAGGCCGTTTCGGTATCGGCTACAGATTTTAACGAAACGCGATTTTTCGAGAAGATGTTTTGATTTGTTTGTATAGCACCTTTCAAGATTAGTCTAGCATAATATAGCGAGAAGGCTTTTCTAATAAATTGGGTTCTTCCGCAATTTAGTTGAAGCACAGGTCGCTGAAGACCATTTTCCGTTTGA